>Ga0255765_1002105_pt1 | contig 23281 bp, 21 predicted proteins | sample 041ome_8_FD_179965 | JGI IMG/M metagenome (GOLD analysis project Ga0255765, IMG submission 179965) | Coastal salt marsh microbial communities from the Groves Creek Marsh, Skidaway Island, Georgia - 041407BS metaG (version 2) | ecosystem: Environmental > Aquatic > Marine > Intertidal zone > Salt...
CCTTTTGGCCAAGCACCTTTGGTTTAAATCAAGTGCAAGCCGGAGAACTCTTTGGTGCTGGAATCTGGCCATTCGCCATCAGTATTATTGTATTCAGTCTCATTATCGACCAAATTGGTTACCGCGTCGCTATGCTCTTTAGCTTTGTGTGCTATGCTCTTTATGCCGTCCTCGCCTTTCAGGCATATGGGGTGGTTATGGCTGAAGGTCTTGCTGGTGATGAACTCAAAGCAGCCCAGTCCGAAGCTTACAATTTATTATACTGGGGTTCCGTGATCCTTGGTCTTGGTAATGGTACCGTGGAAGCCTTTATCAACCCTGTGGTGGCAACCATGTTTAAAAAGGACAAAACCAAATGGCTCAACATCCTCCACGCCGGATGGCCAGGTGGATTGGTTATCGGTGGTATCCTTACCATTCTCTTAGGGGCACAAGCTGCAGAGGACTGGAGAATTCTCATTTATCTCATCGCTATCCCTGCGGTTATCTATTTGGTCATGCTTCTCAAAGCAGAATTTCCTGTAAATGAGCGCGTTTCCTCTGGTACATCTTACAAAGAAATGTTGGCAGAGTTTGGTGCCATCGGTGCTCTGATTGCGGGCTACCTTATTTACAGGCAACTTGGTATGGTATTTGGCTGGGGAGACAATATTGTCTACATCCTGACCGCGGTTTCCACTATTGGATATTATCTCTATTGTAAATCGCTGGGTCGCCCCCTTCTCATCTTCATGTGCATCATTATGATCCCTCTTGCCACGACCGAGCTTGGTACAGATGGTGCCATATCCGGATTGATGGAAGAACCTATGAAGGAAGCTGGCTACAACGGTTTGTGGGTGCTTATCTACACATCCGCAATCATGATGGTCCTGCGCTTTTGGTTTGCCGGGCCGATTGTTGAGAAGCTTGGGCCTTTGGGTCTGCTTACCACCTCCGCCGTTCTGGCGATTGCGGGTCTCTACTTACTCAGTTCTGCCTCCGGCCTCGCTATGATCTTCGTTTTTGCCACCCTTTACGGCTTCGGAAAAACCTTTTTCTGGCCAACCACGCTTGGTGTAGTCTCTGAACAATGTCCTAAGGGTGGTGCTCTCACCTTGAATGCGATTGCTGGTATTGGTATGCTTGCAGTTGGTATCTTGGGTGGGCCAGTAATCGGAAAGATGGGTGAAGACGCAGTCAAAGCGTCCATCATCTCCTCCACATCCGAAGAAACCTATGGAAAAGTGTCCAAGGACAGCACCTACTTCCTCGGCGATTACACCGCAGTGGACCTTGCGTCGGTGGATACTCTCGAGGATAAAGAAAAAGAAACCGTCCGCCACAGCATTCAGGTTGGCAAACAAGCCTCCCTTGCCACGGTCGCGATCTTCCCAGTTTTCATGCTCGCTTGCTATCTTGCACTCACTTTTTACTTCAAGGGACGCGGGGGGTACAAACCTGTCGAGCTTGAAGAAAGTAAATCCTGAGGGCCGAATTTTAAGCGGTTTCCTCCCAACCAAACCAAACCTACTCAGAACCTATGGCTAAGAAAAAACCCTTGCGCATCGGACTGATCGGATATGGCTTCATGGGCCGTACCCACTCCAACGCCTTCCGCAAAGTGCCCAACTTCTTCCCGGAGTTGAAGTATGAACCCCAACTCGCTGCCGTTTGTGCTCGTAACAAAGACCGTGCCCAAGCCTTCGCAGACCAGTGGGGTTATGAATCGGTGGAGACCGACTGGAAAAAGTTGATTGCCCGCGACGACATCGATGTGATCGATATCGCAGCACCCAACAATGTACACCACGAAATCGCAATCGCTGCCGCCAAGGCTGGTAAGGGTATCCTTTGCGAAAAGCCCCTTGCATTGAACTGCCAGGAAGGTGAGGAAATGGTGCGCGAAGTGGAAAAAGCAGGCGTGGCCAACATGGTGTGGTACAACTACCGCCGCATCCCTGCGGTTACCATGGCGAAAGAGATGATTGACGAGGGTCGTTTGGGTAAGATTTACCATTACCGCTCCAACTTCCTTCAGGACTGGACTATCAGCACCGACCTTCCCCAAGGAGGAGAAGGTTTATGGCGTCTCGATGCCAAGGTGGCTGGAAGTGGAGTAACGGGTGACTTACTTGCTCACTGTATCGACACCGCGATCTGGTTGAACGGACCCATTGTGGAAGTCAGTGCGATGACCGAGACCTTCATCAAGGAGCGTGTGCACACTGCAACCGGTAAGAAGCAAAAGGTAACCATTGATGATGCCTGTGCGTTTCTCGCCAAGTTTGCCAATGGTTCTCTGGCGATCTTTGAGTCCACCCGCTATGCCCGTGGGCACAAGGCTCTGTACACCTTCGAAATCAACGGTGCGGATGGTTCCCTCTTCTGGGACCTCCATGACCTTCACAAACTCGACTACTTTGAGTATGACAAGGAAGATGCCAAGACCCGTGGATGGCGCTCCATTCATGTAACCGACCCAGGCGAACACCCCTACATGAATAAATGGTGGGTACCTGGCCTGAACATCGGATACGAGCACAGCTTTATCAACCAGTTTGCCGACTTCGTGGCTGGTTATGGTTCCCGCAAGAAACGTCCCTTGCGCCCTGACTTCCGTGATGCACTGGAAACCCAGTATATCTGCGAAGCAGTGCTGGATTCCGCTAAGTCCGGTCGTTGGAAAAAAGTGGGCAAGATCAAATCCAAGGCGAAGTAAACCTAGGTTACGATCTACTTTATTTAACTGGAAGGACCGGGGTGATCCCCGGTCCTTTTTTTGGATTCAATATCACGAACTAACTGGTGAGTGATTAGACAAGATATCCATTGACAAATCATCCCAATTTAACGATTAACAAATACTAATCTTCAACTTCATCTCTTATCATTTCTATGAAAAAAATAATTGCTCTTATGCTGCTCCCTTCACTTGCTTTTGCCGGTAAGTTGGGTCAAAACTATGTCGGTGCTGAACTTGGATCCTCGGATATTGAATTTCGTTATTCCGATGCTAGTCCCAATAAAGTTACCACCGACGCCAAAGGCTTCTCCTGGGAAATCTCCGGGAATTACAATATCTACAATCCCAGTGACAAGAAATATGCAGCAGATTTACTCCTTTCCTACTACACGGGTAGTGGTAAAAAATCCGCCACAGATACCGACGGAGATAAGTGGACTACAGACACTGAATTGTCTGTTTTGACTGCTGTCGTTAGACCTTACTACGATCTTGGCAATTTCAAAATCTTTGCTAATTTAGGTATCATCAACCAAGACATTGAAGTCGATGTTCCTACCTCCAGTTCTAAAGTCAATGGTGACTCCACAGAATTTCTCTATGGTGTAGGTTTCGAGGTCGCTTCTGGTAAACTATCTATTAACCCTGAAGTTTCTTGGTCTAAAAGTCCTGACTTGAAAGATTCTACCCAGACTTTCAAAGGAAAAGATCTCTTAACTTTTTCTATTCCTGTGTCATACAGTTATTCGGACAAAATCGATATTACCGCTTCATATAATGCTATCGATAATGATGATTCTCCAAACTCTTCGACACCAACCACAAAAGTTAAGTCAGAAACTTCTTCCTGGGGCATTGGTATCGACTACAAGTTCTAGTTTTTCCCACTTTTAAACATAACTAAAAGCCCGGTCATGCAACCGGGCTTTTTTTTGTGCTCAAATTTTTGGAACTACTTAGTTAAATAGTGTTTATTCCAAACCCAGGACCTTCTTTCCTTCTTCCGAAATCATGCGTGGGTTCCATGGCGGGTCCCATACTATATCCACTTCAGCAGATTTAACGGAAGGAAGACGGAGGATGCGTTGCTTTGCATCATCCGCAATCACAGGCCCCATACCACAGCCCTGAGCGGTCAGGGTCATTTTTACAAAGATCAGTTTACCATCATTCCCCTCTTCCACCCGGAGGTCATAAATCAACCCAAGATCGACAATATTGACCGGAATTTCTGGATCATAACATCCTCGCATCGCATCCCATACTTTTTCCTCGCTGAAGGGTCCCTGATCTTCAGCTTCTTCCTTTTCTTTCAAAACCTCCTGCTTGATCTCTTCTCCCAGGGCATCGAGCTCGGCTTCCCCTACCCGATACATTCCAGCATTATCCCGAAGAGTGACCGAACCGCCTAAGGATTGGGCAATGGTGTAGGATGCACCCTCAGCTAGGGTGACTTCATCCCCAGCGGGAATGATAGTGGCCTTACAGGCACGAATGAGAGTGATATTTTTATTCATAAATTGAAACTTAATGTTTGGTTATCTAAATCCGAAAGAACCACGGTACCAGGAAAGCCAGGAATAGCTACGGCGGGGATCATTCATGGTCTTAAGCAAATCGCAGGCTTCCATCAAACCTCGCAACCCAGGAAATTCTTCTAACAGGGAGGATTGAGTATTCAGGTTAACTTTTGCCTGACCATCCATCATCTCCACAAAATCATCCATAGGGGTAATGACTTCAGGCATTTCAATCAGCTCGTAATTGTCTTTCAGACCAGCCAATTCGGCAGCGTGGTCAATGGCATCATACAACCCGCCAAGTTCCTGCACTAAACCAAGTTCATGGGCATCCAAGCCCATCCACACTCGGCCCTCCGCTAGTTGACTGACTTTTTCGATATTCATTTCCCTGCCCTTGGCAACGAGGTTGAGAAATTTTTGATAAAGGGACTCCACATGAGTTTGCAAAACTTTCATTTCCTGTTCGGACTTGGGACGGGTGACACCAAGCAGGTCGGCAGATGGGTGTGTCTTCACTGCATCAAATGATGCTCCAAATCGGCTGCTTAAGTCCTGAAAATTAGGCAGCAGTCCAAAAACCCCTATGGAGCCAGTGATGGTCTGCTCATGAGCAAGAAGCAGATCGCAATCGGTCGCTATCCAGTACCCACCGGAGGCGGCAACTGAACCCATTGAGACGACCACAGGTATACCCTCGGCTCGTGCCCGACGAATTTCCTGCAAGATCGCATCCGATCCGGAAACACTTCCTCCTGGGCTGTTCACTCTCAGGACGATTGCTTTGCAACTCTCATCATTCCAAGCGGTGCGAATGCGATCCACAATTTGCTGTCCACCGACCATGGATCCATCATCCACATTGCCGTCTACAATTACACCCTCCACATAAATGACGGCTATTTTTGGCTGTTGAAAATGGCTTTCTGGACTTTCCATGGAATCACCCGGCAAAGGACGGTCGAGGTAATCAAGTAGGGCCACTTCACGGAACCAATCCTCATCATCATTGATCGAGCCCTTTTCAATAATGAGATCAATCATCTGATCATGGGTCAGAATACCATTAACCAATCCAATTTCAACAGCTTGTTCCGCCTCGAAGAGATAATCATCGACAAGGGTACGGTTGAGCTCAAGAGCAGAAAGATCCCGTCTGCCGGAAATAAAATTTAAATAGTCTGCCCACCTAACCTCAAGTAACCGCCTAATCTGTTCTCGATTCTCCGGGCTGTATTCACTGGAAGTAAAGGGTTCCACCGCTCCCTTGTAACGGCCAGTCCGTACCACCTGCACACCAACCCCATACTTCTTCAGGGTATCACCCAGAAACAAATCCTGACTGGCCAGTCCATTAAGAAGGAGGGTACCCGCTGGGTCCATGTACAATTCATCACAAGCAGTGTAGATCAAGTAATCAAGCTGGGTGGGGCTGTGGCAAAAGCCAACCACTGGTTTTCCGGAAGTTTTAAAATCTTCCAGTCCATCAATCATTTCACGGATCGTGGCATATCCGCAGCCATAATCCTGAGGTTGAAAACTTCCCTCCACTAATATGCCGGCAATTTTGGGATCGGACTTCGCCTTACGCAATGCATCCAGTACTTCAAGTAAGTGCATTTGAGTGGGTTTTGCCTCTTCAGTGATAGCCTGCTCCACCACATCCTCAAAAGTCTGACCGCCGGGGCGTTCAGTCAGATTCATGGTAAGATCCAATACCAAAAAGGACGATGATTGCACCTCAGGCTTCGGGCTTTCTAACAGGGAGGCAAAAATACCCCCAATCAGAAAGAAAAAAACCACCGCAAAAAGAATGGTCGATACAATCGACACCGCAAATTTACGGAACACTTCGAAGAAAAACTTTTTCATTTATGACAAAAGATGAAAAAAACACCTGATTTGCCTAAAGGTCGAAGAAAAACTTTGCCTGACTCCCAAAATCAAACATGGTGCGATATTAATGGAAGAAGAACCTTTAAGCGTGGAACGCAAAGCCTTGCATATCAATTTGGATCCCGCCAAATACGGCACCTTTGCCGAAATTGGAGCCGGACAAGAAGTGGGAAGAAACTTCTTTCAGGCTGGGGGTGCGGCTGGAACCGTGGCCAAAACCATATCGGCGTATGATATGAAATTTAGCGACTCGATCTATGGGGATGCGGGTCGCTATGTTTCCAGGCAACGCCTGGTGCAGATGTTAAAGCACGAATTTGATCTTCTCGACGAGCGTCTATCCGATGCCCGTGGTAAGGAAACCACCTTTTTCGCTTTTGCCAACACGGTAGCTGCACTGAACTTCAACAAAACAAACGAATGTCATGGGTGGATGGGTATCCGTCTGCAACTCGAGCCTGTAGGGGAGCCACATGATATTATTTTGCATGTTCGGATGCTCGACCGGGACAACCGTCTTCAACAGGACGCCATTGGAAGGCTCGGCGTAAATATTGTTTATGGGGCTTTCCATTTACGCAATGAGCCAAGTAAATTGATTGCCAGCTTGCTCGATGAAATTGGCCCCAACCGTATCGAGGTGGATATGATCGAATTCAATGGCCCTGGTTTTGACCGCTTTGACAACCGTATCCTTTGTCTCGAGCTCATCCGAAATGGGCTTACCCACGCGGTGATGTTTGATGAGGACGGCTATGTGGTGCAGGCCGCAGAGAAGCTCTACAAGAATGCTTGTCTGATTGAAAGGGGAAGTTTTCGTCCCCTTACGAAGGTCAACATCGATATGCTTGAAAAAGCGAAGGCACAGTTCATCAAACGCGAAGATGTGGATTCATCCCGGCTCAAAGTATTTATGGAACTGACCCTCGGGGCACTGAAAGATGGGGGTGAGATCGACCACGAGGATTTTATTGCCCGCATCGAAGTGATCAATGCCTGTGGATATGGGGTATTGGTAACCAATTATTTTGAATACTACCGCTTGTCTGCCTATTTACGCAGACTGGTCCGTGAACCGGTTGGACTGGTTCTTGGCCTCAACAACCTGGCGGATATTTTCAAGGAACAATACTACGAAAACCTGGATGGGGGTATCCTGGAAGCATTTGGGGTACTCTTTAAGGAAAACCTTCGGATTTATGGCTATCCGATCGAGCAAGACACCTTTGAAATTTACAGCAAACAAATGAGCCGGGGAGACAATGTCGAAGCGGTAGCGGATGAGGATGGACTGATCACCATTGATAACCTGATCGTTTGCGAGAATTTGCGCAATCTCTACAAGTACATCCGCGAAAATGGATTTTTGGAAACCATTGAAAATTGTGACCGTGAAAATATGAAACTTTTCTCGCGTGATGTTTTTCAAAAAGTCTGCAAGCGCGAGCAAGGCTGGCAAGACCCTCTACCCCCACCCGTTGCGGAGATGATCGAAGCCAAGGGATTGTGGCAGTGCTAAGAATCGCTCTCTTTCCATGTACTTAACCAATAGTCAGAGACTTAGAAAAGTTTTATCACATTTGGTATTACATCCATTTGACATACCTTTTTATCTAAAAAACTCGTTATTTGCAGAGTCCCCCCTTGAGATTGAACTGCCTTGGTGGAGCTTGCCTTCAATTCGTTATGTTGAAAAAAAACTCAGTTCTAAACTCAAGGTTTTCGAATGGGGATCAGGTGGCTCAACTTTGTTTTTAGGTAAAAGGTTTAATTCTGTTACTTCGATCGAACATGAACCCAAATGGTTGGAAAAAGTTGACGCAGAAATAAAAAAACAATTACTCACTTCGGTTTCTCTTCAATTATCTTCCATAAACCTGGATAATCAGCATTCGTTTGAGGAATGCTCTTACTTTCATTCATTGGATAAAGAATTTGACGTGATCATTGTGGACGGAGAAGACCATTTCGGACCAGATTCAACTTGGTCAGCCCGTGTTTCCTGCTTTATAAGAGCCGAAAAATTCATCTCTGAAAATGGAGTAATTATTGTCGATGACTCTTGGAGATATCCTGTAATCAGAAAGGTTTCAAAAGCCAACAGGATTGATATTCAGGAAGGAATTGGTCCATGCAGGAGAGGTATAACCTCTACGGATCTGCACTTTTATTAAAATTCAAAGTCCGCATAGACCATGCGGTGGTCCGAACCTTCTAAACAACGAAGGGAATCATTTAACCGGGCTGATCCATGAATGTATTTTCCGATCATCGATGGGCTCGCAAATAGGTAATCCAAGCGGTCATAACTGTCCTGCTTTTTGTAATAGTGGGTCCAGAAGTAACCCATGGTATCCTGACAGGGAAGCATATGGTGCAGGATGGTCTTATTGACCTTCTGAAAACGGCGGATCGGTGAGGTATTTTTAAAATCATTAAAATCCCCGACAACTAGATGGACAGGGTTAGTTTCAGGCGGGTAGATCTGCCGAATGCAATCCCGGATTACTCGGGCTTCTTTTTCGCGTAAATCTGCCGCCTGTGGATCATCATCCCGCTCTGTCCATTTACTTTTCAGATGCAGATTAAATAACCTCCAAGACTGATTATTGGTAATGAATTCAACTTCCATCAATCCACGTCTTGGCCGGGTGGTCTTTCCAAAATAAGAAAACTCAAGATCAAGATGAGCCTTTTTCTGCTTCATCGGTAAACGGCTCAGCAATGCGAGGTGTCGCTGTTCACCCTCTTCGCCACGGACCCAAAATGAATAGGAATAATTGCCGATTCCTGAATTATTTAAATCCCGCCATAAATCATTAAGATATGGAATTTCACCCATTTCCTGCAAAGCAAGAACATCTGGATTTACCCGCTTGATGATGGACCTGACAATTCCGTTTTCAATTTCTGGTTTTGGATAATTTTCCAGCCAATATCCACCTGCCAGTCGATCCATCGGCAGGTAGTTTTTTACATTGTAAGAAGCAACCCGTATCCTTTCTCCATACGCTGAGGAAAAAGATAAAAGAATTAGAAAGAATAATCTTTTGGAAGAGATCAAAAAGTAAATCAACTTCCGCGAATCACTTGCACGGTTAAGCGCTCACTCTTGGAAATTTGGAGTCGATCTTTGTATTGCGATGCATTTTTGAAATCATTCATTGCTTGTACTCCATCAGAATTACGATGAATTAATGATGCCCCCTGAGCAGGAAAGATTACTCCATAGGTAACATACCAAACAAGCTCAGCCTTACGGGTGCTTGCTGGTTTTACTTTTATCTTATGGTCACCAAATGGAAACCCCCTAAACTCTGCGTACTTGATTGGGTTATACTCCACCTTTTTCTTTCCATCCTTGGATAGTTTGTTTTGGGTATCTGCCCATTTTTCATCAAAGGGAAATTTGATTGTTTTTGCCTGCATGGGATCCACATAAAGAGCACCATCACCGCTTGCTTTTTTGATGTCCTCCAAGGTAGCATTCTCGGAATCAGTAACAACTGAAGGTGCCCGCAACTCAATCCGCAAAGTGGTAGCAAACTCTGTGGATTTAGGCTCCTTGGCATCGCCCCAAAAGGATAGCCCAGCATGGGAAAGCTCAACTGAATATTCAAAGCTTCCTCCATTATTCCACATTCCTTTCACATTTGTTGTTCTACGATCATTGGACGCAGGAGGAGAAGCCTCCAGTGAAGTAATTTTTCGATGGCCCCAGCCTCCACGCTCATCTTTGTAAACTCCTCTAAAATTAACTCTGAACGGCCGGTTTTGTACTCTTTCCCCATCTTTGAGCAACCAGATATTGACCTCATCTCCTTTTGCATGAAGTCCAGCTTCAAATGCGACACTTTCGATGTAGGTGTTGTACCCTCTCCACTTCCCGGAACCGTATCTTTCCAGATTATTCTCATTTCCACCAAGGATGGTAGGAATAAGTGATTTTTTCAAAGCCTGTAACGCTTTCCCCAGTGCAACGGACTGAGCATCCAATTTAGACCACGGCAAATTCATTGCACTGGAACGCCCACGCATTTTGATGTCCACCCCCTTCTCATCGGCTGAGATAAAGGTTGCCTCCAAGGGACGACCATCCTCACTTTTCCAAGTGTGAACTTTTTCAAGATCAGCTTCAACGACTTTGGGAGGCACCACTTTAACTGGCTTGGCTGGTGCAACTGGTTTAGCTGGCTGCGGAGGTACGGGACGATGTTTTTTTGCGACTGACTGAAGCACCTTTGCAAGTGCCTGAGATTCCACTGAAAACTTACCGATTGGTAGAGTAAATTCTTTCGCCCCTCCATTCATCGCAAGGGTTAATTGATCACCAACAAGAGAGATGAATTTTGCAGACAATGGTCTATCATCCGCACTGCTCCAATCATGATCAATGTCCAAAGCTTCAGGACCGAGAGCATCATCCGGCATGGCAGCGATCACTTCATTCAGGACTTCATCAAACGGAGAAGATATAGCCTGGGGAGGAGCAGCCGGCTTAGGTGCTGCTAATTGTTTCGCCAGAGCTTGTGACTCAGCAGACAAACTGCTCAGTGGTGCTGGATAAACCACTCCATTGCTCATTTTGATCGTAACCGTTTGAGCAGCAGCATCAAAAGAAATAAAGGATGCCTGCAAGGTTCTACCCTGAGTATCCGTCCAGGGGTGCAGGGTTTCATCCTGTCCCAGGATTGATAAAATCGGGGCAAAGAAAATGAGGGTGATTAAGTAGGGCTGTTTCATGCTTCCTGTGGTTTTGGTTCTTCGTTTTCTAGTTCCCATGACAAAGTCACAGGTATCTTTTTTTGTTCCCAAGGATGGAAAACGTCAAAAATTTTTCCCGGATTTAAAATATTCTTAGGATCCAATGCTTTCTTTACTGCCAACATCGCATTCCATTCGGCATCCTTAAATTGTTCCCTAACGAAGGGCGTTTTCGCCAGTCCCACTCCATGCTCACCACTGATTGCACCATCGAGGGAGATGACCTGACTCATCAACTCACGCAGTGCCGAGACTGCTCTACTTGTCTCTTCCTCATTTTCCTCATCGTACATCAAATTCACATGCAGGTTTCCATCCCCACAGTGTCCAAAGACGCCTATTTTGATGCCGTATTTTTTTCGCAATTCTTCCACAGACTGAACCAGCTCAATCTGTCGACTTAGTGGAACCACCACATCCTCATTGAGTTTGGTGGAAGCGAGTTTCTTCATTGAAGAGGAACCCTGCCTTCTCACATCCCATAATTTTTCTGCTTCCTCAGGGGTAACTGCCGAACGGTGAGCCAAGGCAGTATCCGCCAACCAGTTCTCCAAAAACTTACTCTGCTCTTGAACTTCGCTCTCATTACCATCCACTTCAATCAGGAGCATGGGGTGCGGCTCAATGCCCGGAAACACTTCCGTCCCCACATACTTCTGCAGGCAGTCAATCGTCCACCTGTCCATATATTCCAAAATAGAAGGACGCAGTCCAAGTTTCCGAAGAGCGTGCGGGGAAGAAAGTGCTAATTCATCCGATTCAAATACCCCAAGAAAAGTACGGGTCGTCTTGGGTAAATCAATCAGACGGACTGTGATCTCCGTAACTAACCCGAGTGTTCCCTCGCTACCTACCCACAAATCACGAAGGTTGTAACCGGTGGCAAATTTACGGGTCGCCCTGCCCCAGCGTACATATTCTCCATTGGCCAGATAACCACTTAGCGAGAGAATGTAATCGCGGGTTACTCCATATTTTACACAGCGTAAACCACCGGCATTACAGGCTACATTTCCACCCAGGGTGCAAAACTTTTTGGAGGAGGGATCGGGGGGATAAAACAAATCCTGTTCCGCCGCCGCTGCTTGCAAATCCGCCACCACTACTCCCGGACCACAACGGGCGAGTTGGTTCTCCTCATCAATCTCAAAGTGATTTAACTGAGACAGGTCGAGCACCCACCCACCCCGAATAGGAGTGGCACCACCAGTCAGCGATGAGCCTGCACCGCGGGTTGTCACCGCAATACCATACTGATTGGCAATTTTAAGAACGGTTCCAACCTGGGCCGCTTCTTTGACGCGGATAACGGCATCAGGCAAGGAACTGATCTTCAATCCATCGTAGGAATAGTCTTCCCGCTGCACGAAGGAAGTTTCCACACAATCACTCAATTGTTTACACAATTGCTCGATCGCAGAATGTCCTGAAATGGATTCGGTCATAGTTAAAGTTTTACTTTACAAAAGGGAGTATGATTCATCCATGCAAAAGTCCTACCTATCTTTAGGTACTTCACGATTCAAGTAGGCAATAACACCTGCCCCTGCGAGCAGTTGAAATAAATGGTAAAAAGTAAGGGGTAGAATAATCCAGATCCATCCCTCCACGCTTTGAGTTCCCATCACCGCAAAAATGAGCGGAATCCCGGCAGCTAAAGATTTTTGAGAAACTACAAAATAAGCACTAATTCTCTCCGGAGTGTTCAAACCAATTACTTTTCCACTTACCCAACCCAGAAAAGAAAGAACCAACCAGCAAAGAATCGTCCAAGCCGCTAACTCCGCCCATTGACTAATCGATTGGTCAAGCAAACCCAGGGAAGATCCAGAAGCAAAAGCGACATAGGAAAGAAATAGGATGCATGCTTGAGGTGCCTTCTTTTCCCAATCTCTCAGCCCTCGCACCAGTGGAATTTTTTGGGAAAGGTATCCAAGAATTAATGGTAACAAAATCAATAGCCCAAGCCTCGGATAAATCCGCTCAACCACACACAGAAAGGAAACACCTGTGAAGCCCACTCCATAGAGCCAACCAACGCATAAGAGGGGAAAAAGAAACGGAGCAATAAAATTGGAAAGAAAGGAATGCCCCAAAGCAAACTCAGTATTCCCACCTGCAACCCGAGTATAGACAACACAACTTGATATGGTTGAGGGAAGAACCAGAACCACAAGAAACCCCACTAGGAAGGGGGAAGCAGAAGCATTGTATTGGTAAAGTAAATTGGCAAGAATCCAGGTAGCCAAAAAAATACTACCCTGAATTGTCAGGGTAACCATCGGGCGTTTCATCTCTTTTGCCAAGACATCCAGAGAAATGCTTCTGCCAATAAAAATAAAAATAACAAAGGTAGTGACCGTGGCCCATTGACCAGATTCCCTCCAATTTTTTTGTGTAAATGGGTCTGGGAAAAGGACACCGGCAACCGCTGCCAAAAGAAGCAAAAGGGCAAACCCTACCCCGGATGGAAATCTTCCCTTGCTTGCTAATTGCATCATTTTAAACAATTAATCCTTCTCACATCGTTGATTTTTTTCCAACCGCTAATCTAATATGTCAGATTCCTCCCACCCCATTCGACTCCTCACCGTCGATGCAGCCGGCACTCTGGTCCGCCCCTGGCCCTCGGTTGGTGCTGTGTATGGTAGAACGGCTCGCGAATACGGTATCGATGCTACGGACGAAGAAGTGGACAAAAATTTCTACTCGGCTTTTGGAAAATTGCAGGTCTGTATAAAAACCAATGGAGGAGAAGAGAAGGAATTCTGGAGACAAGTGGTAGCCGAGACTTTCCGCCCCTTTTCGGAGGATAAAGATATCGACCCTTTATTCGAAGACCTGTGGAATCTCTTTGCCCGTGGGGATTGCTGGAAACTGGCTGAAGGTGCAATGGATACTTTAAAGACGCTCCGAGCGCGTGGCTATGAACTCGCGGTTCTTTCCAACAACGATTCCCGTCTCCGCTCTGTGCTTAATGATTTGCAGATCGACCAGGTTTTTCATCACCTCTTTATTTCTAGCGAAATGGGGTGCGAAAAACCGGATCTCGAAATATTTCGCCAAGTGGAAGCAGTCACCGGCAAAAAATCGGCCGACATTCTCCACTTGGGCGACAGTTATTCCCGGGACTTTCTGGGTGCCCGCAATGCCGGATGGTCTGCCCTGCTCTACGGCGAACCCAGGTTAGAGGACGAACAGATCACTCATTTTCCCGAACTCCTCGAAAGGTTATCATGATCGATGTGCACTGCACATCTCCGCTGGAGCGACTGCATTCACTAAGTACGGATACTCTGGTCATACGGGCAAATCCCAAAGGCGGATGGACAGGCTATCTCGATTTTTCTGAAGTTCAGATTCTCAGTCTTGAGAATACCTGCGGACAGATTGAAAAGCTCAACTCGTCCTCCAAGCAAAGCACTGGCTTATCCTTTTCTGGATGGGTGGGATTTTTTGGATATGAATTTCTTGCCAGACATTTTGGAACTCCCCTGACTGCCGACCGTGACCTACATATTCCCGACGGCTGGTTTGGTAGACCCTCCACCATATTGCGTATTCAGGAAGACAGGATTTCAATTGAGTCTTCCTTGCCCAAAAGAGAATCTAAAATTGCTCATTTGATCCAAAATGCCACTTTGCCGAAACCGCAAAATTTCGTCGCTAACAACCGCCGTTGCAACCTAAGCTTTGAGGAGTACGAAAAGATTTTTCACCAGGCAAGGGAAGCCATTCTCGATGGCGAAACCTATCAGATTAAAATTTCCCAACGCTTTGAGGCGGAGGCAAAGATTGATCCCCTGCTCGCCTTTGCCAAATTGTCGGTGTCCAATCCTGCCCCGGAAGCTTTTCTCTTACAGACGCCCGAATTTTCTCTGGTTAGTTGTTCCCCGGAAGTGGTCATTGAAAAAACAGGTAACCGCATCCTGACCCGTCCAATCGGTGGCACCTATGCCCGCAGCAGTTCCGGTTCGGATCAATCCGTGATCGAACAATTTCTTAATGACTCCAAGGAAGTCTCCGAGCACAACATGCTAGTGGATTTGGAGCGAAATGATCTTTCCTCGCTTTGCACACCAGGCACGGTTCATTTGGAACGGTTTCGGGAAGTCGAAACTTATTCTCACCTTCACCACCTGGTCTCGACCATTAAAGGAGAACTCAAACCGGGCACAAGTCTTTCCGATATTCTTCAAGGTATGCTACCCGGGGGAAGTATCACTGGATGCCCCAAGATGAGGACGATCGAATGGATCGATAAACTGGAGCCATGTTTTCGCGGCCCCTACACCGGCAGCTTTGGGATCATTGAAGACTCCGGCGACCTTCGTCTTAACCTGATCATTCGCTCGATGTTGATCTTGGGAGAGCGATGCTATACCCAAGCCGGTGGTGGAATCGTGGTGGATTCAACACCGGAATATGAATACCGGGAAAACCAGATCAAGGCTCAGGCCCTGCTCGATCTACTCTCATGATTTTACTGATTGATCATCAGGACTCCTTCACCCGCAACCTCGAGCATCTGCTCGCCGAGTTCGATCAAGTAGTTGTGCGTGACCGCAAAAGAGTAGACTCAACCTTACTGGATGAGACGAACATGATGGTACTATCACCTGGCCCCGGTTGCCCGTCCGACTATCCAGAGACTCAAAACCTTTACCAAACATGGAGAGGAAAAGTTCCTCTTCTCGGAATTTGTCTAGGTTTCCAATTAATGCTCGAGCAGGAGGGTGGATCCATAATCCGCCAGTCCCGTGTGCTCCATGGGGCGGAGACCGATGTATCGATCGACCCATCTTCCGCCACTTACCAGTCCATGGGGGATGTCTTGCGGGTGGCCCGATATCATTCCCTACAAATCGATCCTGCCAGCCTTTCCAAACTCCCTGCCTCCATTAGGATGACAGCAGAGGATCCGATACGGGAAGTTCCCCTTAGTTTTGAGGATTTAAATCGTAAACTCTTTGGCTTGCAGTACCACCCAGAATCATTTTTAACCAAAAATGGAAATCAGCTGATCGAAAACATTCGTAATGCAAGCATGGACGACAGCGGGGCAACCCGAGACTCATCCTGAGCCCTGGGGCCGCCCCGGAGCTTTTACCACTTTTCGTGTCTTTGCCGGTCGCAGGACTCCTTTCCTGGATCAACACCTCGATCGTTTGCTCGATTCTGCAAAACGTCTTCACCTGCCCTGGTTTCCCCCACTCGATGAGATTCATAGACGAACCTCTACCTACCTCGAGGAGTTGGGCAATGAGTTTTCCGGACTCGTTCGGATCTGTCTCTTTGAGAACCTCCTTGGTCTAAGTGACCGGCCTGCCAGTTCCGACGGTAATCCCGTGGAGGGCTGGCTAATTCACCACCGCCGTCCCGAACCACTTGCGAAATCCACAGCCGACAAAGATCTCTACGGTGCCCTATCTGAGCTGGAAGTGGAGAAAGAGGACTGGGTCATTATTGACCCCAAGGATAACGACATCCGAGAAACTGCCACTTCCAACCTGATCTTTTGTTCGGGCAATGAGCTATTGATTCCCGAAAAATTTATTTTGCAGGGCGTAGTGCTTCGACAACTGCTTCCCGTTCTCCAGCAAAATTTCTCGGTCAGCCGTAGTACCCCAAAAGACAGCGATATTGCCTCCTTCGATGAGATTCTACTTTGTGGAAGCGGGCGCGGAGTTGCTCCTCTTAATGCTCTATCCGAATTGGGATGGAATTCGTTGGGAAATGAAACCTTCAATCAGGTTCGCCAACTATACGATTCTCTGATTGAACAGGCTTGTGCCTGACTATCAATTCAACGGACAAAACATCTCCCTCCGCTTCCCCGCGGTTATGGGAATCCTTAACCTCACCCCTGACTCTTTTTCGGACGGCGGGCAATTTCTCGCACCTGAGGATGCTCTTACCCATGCCCGCAGAATGGCGAAACAGGGGGCCCGGATCATTGACCTCGGTGGTGAAAGCACCCGTCCTGGAAGTCATCCGGTAAGCGAGCAGGAAGAGCTGGCCCGAGTACTTCCCGTGATCGAGTGCCTAGCCAAAGAAGATTTTATTTTATCCCTCGACACCACCAAGCCAGCGGTTGCCCTCGCCGGTCTACAGGCGGGCGTACACATTCTCAACGATGTATCTGGAGGAAACCCAGAAATGCTCAGGCATGCCTCCCGCTTTCAGGCAGGCTATGTATTAATGCATGCCCAAGGCTCCCCCAAAGATATGCAGGATGCCCCCACCTACGAAGATGTGGTCGAAGAGGTGCGTGCTTTTTTTGACCAAAAAATAGAAGCCCTTGAAGAGCTCGAGCTCCCTCGGCTGTGGATTGATCCGGGCATCGGGTTTGGTAAATCCCTCGAGCACAACCTCGCCCTGATGCGGGAGCTGGATGAATTCATCGACCCTCGCTGGGGGATCCTGCTTGGTGCCTCCCGTAAGTCATGGATCGATCACCTCTGCGGTGCACCCGATCCCAACGATCGTTTGGCCGGCTCCCTCTGTGCCGCTCTTGCCGGAGTGGCCCGCGGAGCAGAAATCATCCGGGCCCACGATGTTCGCGAAACCGTGCAGGCATTGGAAGTGGCAAAGGGGCTCGCCCTGATCGATCCGACTGATTAGGAATTGTTCTTTTTCATTTGATACCATGGGAAAGATCGTACTCGAAGATATAGAAGTGATGGTCCGCATCGGGCTCCTCGAAGAAGAGCTCTATGCACCGCAGGACCTCACCGTATCCGTGGAACTGGAACATTCTTTTGCCCAGATTTCTCAGACGGACGATCTCGCCGACGGGATCGATTACCGCGAAGTCATTGAATTCATTCGCGAATTTTGCGGAGCTTATGATGGGAAAACGATCGAGCGTCTGGCCGACCTTCTTTGCAAGTCGATCAAAGAAAAATTTCCTTCCGGGCGTGTACATTTGGTTCTGAATAAGCCCCGCTATGTCAACAAGCTCGGGCTTTCCGCCATCCGTGTAGAGGTTGAACACTGAGATCTATCTCGGCCTTGGGGGAAACCTCGGGAATCCACCCGCCACTTTTGAGCAGGCTCTTAAGCTGATCGGTGAATTTGCTCAAGTCACCAAGGTATCCAAACTATACAAATCCAAGCCTTATGGCTTTGCCGACCAGCCCGACTTTTACAATGCCGCCGCCCAGCTCGCCAGCGAACTCCCTCCCCTCGATCTACTTGCTCAGTTGCAGGAGGTGGAAAAAAAACTGGGGAAAAAAGTAGTCCGTAAAAACGGCCCGCGGGTGATCGATCTCGATCTTCTGCTCTATGGGGAGGAAGTGATTGATCTGCCCGAGTTCACTCTACCCCACCCTGGTATCCTCAATCGTGACTTTGTCTTAAAGCCACTCACCGACCTCAATCCCATGCTCACCCACCCAGCATGGAACGGTCAATCTTTACAAAGTGCAATGGATCAGATCAAGGAATGCTTCCTTATCGAGGTGGCTAAAACTATTTAGAGCTGAAGAACTTATTTTCACAAAACAAAGAAAAGACTTTTGACTTTGTTCACCATCACCAGTCGCATCAGCTTCAGTGTAAAAACTTCAATTATGATAATCTCAAAAAGACTTCTTATATTTACTACAACTCTTTTTGCCTCGGTAATTTCTGTAATTGCTCACGATTCACACGATGGCTTGCGTCACTGGGAAATCCCCAGCAAGGATCCGGACCGTATCATTCTTACTTTTCATGGAGATCCCTCCACTACCAGAGCGGTCACTTGGCGAACCGAAAAAAGTATAACCAAGGCAAAAGCAGAAATCGCTGAAATCCAAGATAATTCAAAGTTTCAGGAATCTGCAGTGTCTTTTGATGCGGCAACCGAGCCATTTGATTTGGGTGAGCACAAAGGCAATAAATCTCTAATCGTTCACAACCACAGTGTGGTTTTCAAAAACTTAAAACCGGACACAACCTACCTTTACCGTGTGGGAGATGGTCAAAAGTATTGGTCTGAGTGGATTCAGTTTAAAACTGCCAAACCAGGTTACGGCAAATCCCAATTCGTCTATTTTGGGGATGCTCAGAATGATGTGCTTAATCATTGGTCAAGAGTCATACGCATGGCCTACAAAACTGCCCCCGAAGCTTCGTTTGCGGTGCATGCCGGAGATCTAATTAATTTAGCACATCGTGATCATGAATGGGCCCAATGGTTTAAAGCCGGTAGTTTTATCCATAGCCAATGGACCGCTATTCCTGTGGCCGGCAATCATGAGTTTATGCCACCGGACAAGGACATACCAAGAAAACTCTCCATTCAATGGCGCCCGCAATTCACTTTGCCCGTAGAGGAGCAGTTGGATTCCTCCCTTCACGAAAGTGTATACACCGTCGATTATCAGGACATTCGTATCATCGTTCTTAACTCCAATGAGAAACTAGAAATGCAAACCAAGTACCTCGAGGAAAAGCTCAAGGACTGTGATGCAAAGTGGAAAATTGTCACCTGCCACCATTCCATATTCTCTCCCGCCAGCGGTAGAGACTTTCGGTTTGGTCGAGAAGAATGGAAGCCAATTATTGATAAATACGAAGTCGATCTTGTCTTAAATGGACATGATCATACATACGCCCGCGGTCATGTACCCGTTAGAGAAAAAAGCGGTGATTCCAACAAAATGGGTGCAGTATATGTAACCTCGGTAAGTGGGCCCAAGCAATATTCCCTCAATCCCAAACAATTGGATAGTTACAAAAAGGACGGATATGTTGTCGATAAAACGGCCGAGCAAACACAATTCTTTCAGGTAATTACTGTGGAGAACAATTCCTTGGAGTACATTGCATACACTGCTTCAGGTAAGAAGTACGATCGTTTCGTTATTAAAAAAGACTTTTCCACAGGGAAGAAATCTTTGCAGGATTAAATCCAAAATCCCGCTTTCATGATCGGATGTTGTCTGGGCAGGTTCTTTAGAATATTTCCTCTTTTCCTCCTTTGCATCTCTTACTTGCCTGCGAAGGCTGACACTGCCGAAAGTCTCGAACTTCGGGTAATGACTTTTAATGTTCGTAACAGTTATGCACGGGATGAGGAAAACGATTGGAAACATCGTAATGAACTGGTCTACCAAACCATTCGTGATTATTCGCCCGCTATTCTTGGATTGCAGGAAGCCAATCATGCTCAGCAAAACGAACTCCTCTCTGCTCTGCCTGAGTATGGCTTTGTAGGCATAGGTGCCAAGGGAGGGATCAAAGGGCAGTATTGCTCCATCCTCTATCTCAAAAACCGCTTCAGGGTTGATAAGACCGAAACCTACTGGCTTTCCGATACCCCTGCTGTGCCATCATCCAACTGGGGAAACCATCATCTACGCATTTTCACCTATGCCAACCTGGTTGACAAAGAAACCGGGCACACCATCCATACTTACAACTGCCACTTGGACGATGGTTCGAAAAAAGCACGAGAAAAAAGTGTGCGGCAAATTGGAGAGCATATTCTCCAGCAACCAAGCAATGAGCCTTTCGTCTTCATGGGGGATTTTAATGCCCCCGAAAACAGTTTAACCATTCAACAAATTGGAAATTTCAATACACAACAAGACGGAACAATCCATCTTGCCTCCGATTCCTTCCGTATGCTCCATCCTCAGAAAAAAGATGTGGGCACCTATCACGGCTACAAAGGTAATATTCAAGGAGATAAAATTGATTCCATTTTTGTCCCACCAGCAACCGAGGTTTTGCAGGCATCCATTGTCAGAACCTCTGCGAATGATCGTTATCCATCCGATCATTTTCCCGTGACAGCCACCCTGCGATTCAAAATAATTAAAGGGCTATGATTCAAAATTGTTTCGCCCTAAAAAAACTTCTCCACCTCCCTGCCCTTTTTCTCCTCGTATCGCTAAGCAATTACGGGCGGGATGCGGCGGACCGCCCCAATATCATTTTGTTTTTTCTGGATGACAGTGGCTACGGGGATTTCGCCCATAATGGGAACCCCACCATCCACACACCCAACATCAGCAAACTTGCTCAGGATGGGACCAATTTTACCCAGTTCTATGTCACCTCCCCTGCCTGCAGTGCATCCCGTTATTCACTCCTGACCGGCCGCTACCCAGGGCGTTCAGGATTAGGCAAATGGGTGATCGGTCCGGGAGCAAAAAAGTATCTCCACCCTAAGGAAATCACCATCGCGGAAGGATTGAAGACCCGCGGATACAAAACAGGAATGTTTGGTAAATGGCACCTGGGAAATCCCAACAAACAAAACAATCAATCCCTCGACACTCTTCCTCCGGCTCATGGGTTTGATGAATGGGAAGGAACCAATGTTTCCCACGATTATGGCAATTCCATGCTGATGAAATCCGACCCTGCGGGAAAAGATCCTATCCCGGGATACTCCGTTATCGCTCGCGATCTCCCCAAAGAGGATACGGTTTGTGAATCCCTGACCAGTCGTTCCGCCAAGTCAACCCTGTCCTTCATCAGGAAAAACCAAGACCATCCATTCTTTGTTTATGTTCCTTTCAATATGCCTCACCTCGGGGTCTATGCCAGTGATGCCTTTAAAGGAAAATCCAGACGTGGATTACTGGGCGATGCAATGGAAGAAATCGATGATTCGGTCGGGCAGATTCGTAAGACAATCGAAGAACTTGGACTGACCAAAAATACCTTGATCATTTTCTCCTCCGACAATGGACCATGGATCCGTTTTCAGGATACCGAGAATCATCCCAATTATGGGGAGGTTCGGCTTCATGTTGGCTATGCCATTCCATTCCGTGATGGCAAAGGTTCGAACTGGGAGGGCGGTCACCGGGTACCTGGTATCTTTTGCTGGCCCGGCACAGTCGCATCCAATCCCATCAATCAATCACCCGCCAGCACTCTTGATGTTCTGCCCACCATCTTTGCCATTACTGGCGTGGAAACACCCAAGGGTCGAACCATTGACGGTCGGGACATTCGCTCCTTGCTAATGCCCCAAACTCACAAAGAGCCTCTGCCTGAATTTGAATTTTATTACTCCCATTCAATCAACAAACCCTTTGCCATTCGCTTGGGCCCATGGAAGATGCATACCCGCATTTCATCTCAAACAGGAAATAATTACGGATTCAATGCATCGCGATCCACCCCCCTCCTCTTTCAGGTGGAACAGGACCTTGGTGAACGAATCAACCGGGCAAAGGAAGAGCCCGAACTAATTGCCAAAATGATGGCAAAACTAAGCCAATTTGAATCACAGGTAAGTCAAGAAGGCACCTTTTGGGATTAACCGTAAGATCAAGATTTTTGAAGAACTGGCATACATAAAAAGAGCTTTAAAAACCTGACTCTACCTACTCTTTTGATAGGACTCTTTACCATCCCCTTCCTGCTCAAGAAGAGTAGATCAAGGTCCTAACAATAATTCTTATGCCATGAACTTAAACTGTTGTAATTTAGATCTACTCCCTTGCTGAAGAAACAGATGAAGATCATGAGAATTATTTCAATCAGTCTCACCCAATCTTTTTTCCTATTATCGTCCGATTTCATACCCTGACTGCAAGTGGCGTAAATCAACAGAATAAATACGCAATATTTGCGTTTAAATAAAAGAGTATCGGCTATTATTTAACTCATATTTGAATGCTTCCATCAATGAAGACAATAAATGATACTTTTCAGCCAATGAGCGGGATGAAGTTTTGGTAAAAAGTCATTATTATCAATGACACTAAATCATCAGCCATTAGATTCATGTTTAGAAGATCCTTCAGCCTCTTTTGGAATATCGTCTTCTATTTAGTGGTTGGTACTTCATCAGTAACTTTTACCTATCCGGAATCATCTCAAAAACCCGTCCTACATTCAATGACTTACAATGCCTGGCGTGGCGGCACAGCTCAGAGTCAGCCCCTGTCGCAATCTGCGAGGATGACCGAACTGGCAAAAGCGGATACTGTGGTATCCCCCTACCCCAAGGACTACAGAGCAGTGGTGGCTACCTTCACCGTAGCTAAATAACTTAATCCCTCGCAATTAAACTAACTAAAATCTCAAATAGAATCATTACATAGGATATATGAAGTATCGAAAACTTACCCTATTGGCAGGATTATTGATCTGTAGTCTGTGCCCTGTGACCTATGCTGACGGTCTCTTTTACTATCAACAGGTCGAACCCGGGAGCCCCAAGCAAATCGAATGCGATCTCCTCGCCTACGGCGGCACGCCGGCCAGTTTTGCTGCGACGCTTCAGGCGGCACGCATGGGAAAACGGGCTATCCTGGTCTCGAACAACGGGTTTGTAGGTGGACTGACCACAGGCGGTCTGACGGCGGTTGATTGGGGTGCCAGGCATACGATCGGGGGAATTGCCAAAGAGTTTTTCGACCAG
>Ga0255765_1002107_pt1 | contig 23270 bp, 29 predicted proteins | sample 041ome_8_FD_179965 | JGI IMG/M metagenome (GOLD analysis project Ga0255765, IMG submission 179965) | Coastal salt marsh microbial communities from the Groves Creek Marsh, Skidaway Island, Georgia - 041407BS metaG (version 2) | ecosystem: Environmental > Aquatic > Marine > Intertidal zone > Salt...
GTATCTTCGGTCATGTGTAAATCTTGACTCAAATTACTCATATCCTCATCCACTTGAGTAAATTCCGACTCAAAATACTCCTCTTCTAAAGCAAGATCTTCGCCAATTGGGTCGGTTCCCATTCCTTCTTCTTCTTCTCGTAAAATGGGTTCGTCTGAAAAGGTCCCTTCTTCTTGTAATGTGGGTTCGGTATAAACCTCTCCGAATTCTTCGCGGTATATGGTTTCGGGTTCTCCGATAAAATCTTCTTCTTCAAAAGTTCCAGTTGTATCAAACTCATCTGGTCGAAATCCATAAGACTCCTCCTCTTCGTAACCGTAATCTATATCTTCCTCATATGCAAAAAACATATCTGGCTCTTCAATGTCGTAATCATAAAAATCACTAATATCATCACCGAAAATAAAATCTGTGTCTGTTAAATCTTGTGCTGCAAGTGCTCCTTGATAACCAGAACACTGTTGGTCATACAATGGGTCATAAAGACATTCCTGTTCAAAAAAGGCTTCTTCATAACCTGGGCATCCTGAATCATTCAAAGAGTTTGAACAGTCTAACTTAGTTTCATACCCTCCATCACTTCCATACCATGCTCTTCCACCGTTTACAGATTGGCTATGAAAGTCTATATCAAACTCAGTCACACCGCCTTGATAATATCCAAGCTGATTAATTTCATTTTTAGTAATATCACCTGTAAATCCCATGAAGGTATTATTTTGAGTTATATCGACTTCATCATATAAAAAATCAAATGAACCATCGGGCCATAGATTAACCTGAAATGTGTTTGTATTGCTTGAACCAAATTCTACTACATCATACCAAAGAAAAGAGGAAACACCTTCATTTGTCTTATAGTAATAGCCATCATCAGGCGTTAGGTTAGCATCTCTCAAATCAGTCCACACAGGAGCAAGCATAAAACTAAATTGATCCCCTTGCCATGGCTCCCAATTAGTTAAATCTTCACCGGAACAGCACATAGAATTTCCGGTATTCCAATTACCGAATTGTGTTGTGGGATCGTACAGGATAATAACACCGTTACTGCTCATCCAAGCATCGGTGAATATTCCGCCATAATAAGGAAAGGTATGACCTAAAGAAACGTGAAAGGTTCCATCATCTTCACCCTCCATTACTTTGGTCATACCAGCTGGACTTAGCCAATCAGCACCCGCATAAGCGTTTATGCTGAATAAGGCTAATAGTGTAAAGAGAACTTTTTTCATTGGGGTCTATTCGGCGATTCGGTTACACGGCCTCGCTCAACGTCTCTTGCGCTAACACCGGGAACGTCAGTAAGGTTTTCTTCCCAAGCTAAACCTGCATCATCACCTATCAAACCTTCGTATGGGCAAGGTGTTCCTGCCATTTTCATAGCAGTCCATACACGATCGTCTTGGCACATTAGCGACACGGCAGCTACACGCATACCCATGTCATACAATGTTTTGCTCAGTTTGATTCTTTCGCAGTTTTCATCTCTAATAGACTTGCCGCCAGCAAGACCAAATATTTGAGTTTGTACTGCACCACTCACACCTGTTGTACACAAGTCTTGCGAATACGAACTACCAATACTAGGAGCAATAGCAGAAGGAGGAGGTGATTCAATCTTTTGATTGATGTTTTGAGTCTGGGTACTCTCACTTACATTTCTGTTTTCGTTTACATTATTATTAGTGTTAGTAGTGGTAGCTACACTTTCGCTTACACTCTCACTAATATTTGTATTCGTATTATTGCTTGTGGTATTGTTGGTATTGTTATTTGTGTTTACAGCATTGCTAGTAGATTGTACTGTGTTATTGTTATTATTTGTATTAGTATTATTGCTAGTAGAGGTACTAAAGTTATTGTTAGTATTAGTATTATTACTAGTAGCGGTACTAAAGTTATTGTTAGTGTTGGTGTTATTACTGGTGCTAGTATTAGTGTTAATATTGGTGTTGGTGTTGTTAGTACCACCAGACAATATATTATTGTTAGTATTAGTATTATTAGAAGTGCTTGTGTTTGTGTTTACATTTGTGTTAGCATTGGTGTTATTGGAAGTTACATTAGATGTAGAAGTCGTGGTTCCGCTAGTTTCTACGTAAGTTGTTGAATCAAAGTTTCCATCTGCATCATTTGCTACTTGTCCATAAGCTATATTGGTCATCAAAAGCATGATAAACGCTGAAAAGCGTTTCATGTATTTCCCCTTTTCCTTGTTTTAAAAATTAACTATTAAGCTACGTGCTTTACAGCTATTTTATGTTTTCTATTGGTTGTAAATGTGTAGCTTTCATCCATATGATGTACTCTACGGCTCACACCTTCCTTAGCATGTCCTACTCCCATGATTAGTAGAGGTTCGCCCTCAAGTCCTATGGTTTCTTTCATGTCTTCAGGATTGAAACACAAACAACATCCTGTTCTATATCCCATCATACTAGATACAATGTTACAATATCCTGCTGCAATACCCACTGCCATGTCGGTATCTCTTTGTACAGTGTCCTGAACTTTAGATTGTACCTTGTCATAAGGACTTTTGACTTCTTCATTTCTTTCAAACACAAGTACAACATTAGCAAGTGTTTGAGGATTAGTTTGTGATTTGACACCATCCTCAGTAAAAAGCAGCCCAAACCCTTGAGTCTTAGCATGAATTTGTTCAATCATATCACGGTTAGTAATAGCATGAACTTTATAATAAGGACGATTTTGTTTACTCGGGCATTGAGTTACAGACTCCAAAATAAGATCTAAATCTTCTTGTGGAACTTCCTTACTCAGATCCCAGTTGCGTTGAGTATGTTGGCTTCTATGAATTGCCTTTTTGATGTCTTTATTATCAAAAACCTTGGTTTTCATTGTTTTTCCTCTTTTTACAATAAAACTCATTTGCTTATATTTATAAGTTATTGATCTTATTGGCAAAAAAATGCTTGACAAATGTTGAACTATATGTAATAATGGTTGGACAATCTAGTGAGGAAATGGTATGTTTTTAGATCTATCTGCAAATAACAAATATCGTCCACGCCGTAAACCCAAAAAAGCAAAGGGTCCTGTACTTGATAAATACACTCCGCCTCCGTTTCAGGCCTATACTCCGCCACCCAATCCCAATTACCGTGAGACCCCTAACTATCCTAGCGTCACATCTAATAACGCTATAAATACCTCGAAACCTGAGAAAAAAGAGTACACAGGTACACTTGTCAAGGGTATTGCAACAATGCACAAGTCTAATGCTGTTCCTATTATAAATGATGAGGAAGCAAAAGACATTTCGAGGATGAGGCGTGGCTAATCATGTAATACTTGATATTGATATTAGAGATGTAAGTGATGATTTAGCACAAAGCATTTTTAAAACATTATCAGAAGAACTGATTGTTGTTATTCCAAAACAGTCTACTAACAATATTTACCTATCAAGGCTCATTCATAAAATGAGCCGTATTGCTAACTATAATCAAATGTTATGGAATAGACATGGTGATGTGATAGGGCTACCTGGCGACTATGTAGACCCCACCGACGTAGATGCTTATCCCTGTCAGCGCGTCACTGGGGGAAAAACGGATAAGGGATTACATGGAGGTATTTTTCCCACAGGCGAACTCAAATGGCACGCCAATCTAAACGGTCCAACACGAGCAGACGGTGTCGCACTGCAAGGCATTGATGATGTTATTGGTACTGAAACTCAATGGCTGAATACTGCTCGAGCATTAGCTGAAATGCCAACCGAACTCAAAAATAAACTTGAAGGAGTGAAGTGTAAATATACCTATACTGCTGCCAGTAAATGGGCCGACGAACCGCCTGAGTATCAGTTAAAATATATGTCAACCAATGTTGAAGAATATGAGATGTATATTTTGCAGGAGAATATTGCAGGTGTCAAAGGGTTGTACTGGTATCATAATAATGACCTTGTTACCGAAGCAGACTTCTATGATGAACTCATGGAGTATCTATACCAGGACAAGTTTATTTACCGACATTTTTGGGAATATGGTGATATAGTTTTGAGCGATCAACTATTGACATTGCACCGTCGGCCATTGTATAATAGTGACATATTAGAAAAACGAGTTTTACACCGGTATACGTTTCCTATAAGTAACAGGGACGACCCGGAATGGATTTTAAGGAGGAATAGTGTCTAAGTTTTTAGTTGGAGTATTGACTACAAGAGACGCAGAAAAAGCAAGAAGATGTGTAGACTCAGTAGACTGTAAAGATGTAGATATTGTAGTTATTGTAAACTCTCCCGACCCAGAATATTTAAAAAAGGTTGAGGAGAGTTGTGCTGGCTATACTGTAATCGAAACAGAGTGTAACGGTACACCTGGCAGAGGCAAGAATAGCGTGTTGGACTATTTCATACAACAGCGCTACCAGTATCTTTTGCCTATTGACGGTGATGATTACTACACTAAAGGCGGTATAAAGCAGCTTGTAAGATATGTGAGAATGTTAGGGCCTGAACATAAGCCCGATGTTATAGGTCAGTTACAAAATAAAATGTCATACGAAGGTAAAGAAACTGAATGGAAAGACTTTGCTAAAAATATGTCAGGTTCCACTTTTGCTGCTAGATCCAAACCTAACTGGAGAATGTTAAGACAGTTGAATAAATTAACCGATGAAATAATGCCTTTCAATAGATTTCTCCTATTGTCATCTCACGCAGTTAAAAGTTTCCGTTACAATGAAACACTGAAAGCAGCTGATGATTATTTAGCAATGTTTGAACTATACAGTCAGTCACCCGGTATAAACTATTTCTTACTGAAAGACGAAACTTTTTATATGTATGATTTAGAAGAAGGCGGGACACTTCATGCTTTTGTAAGTGAAGATAATACAGAAAACATGATACCTTTTTTTGAAAGAGTAAATGCCTTAGACTTTACCGACAGTAGGGCAACTAAACTAGGAACCCTTGGATGAATCCAATTAGTGCTTGGATGTTTTTTGCTAGAAAAAATCCTGAATATTTAGATAGGTTTGCTGAATGTTTTTGGCCCAGTCAGGTTATGAGCAAAGAATACGCTATTAGACTACTTAAAAGTGAACTGGAGTGGAACGGTGAAGAAAGACCTGTGTTTATGTTCGGTGGTTGGTATGGCGTGTTTGCTCAAATGCTATATCATAAATATCCCAACAAATATTATAGTATAGATGTTGACCCTAGGTGTGAGCGAGTTATTGAAGGTATGAAAGAAATTTGTAAAAATTCCTTACACATAGAAGAACCTAATATAATTCCTGTTACTGCTGACATGGGTGAGTATGAATATCCCGAGGATCCATACCTAGTTATCAATACAAGCACAGAACACGTTTCACAAGAAACATATGATACTTGGTGGAACAACATTCCTGAAGGCACTAAATACTTTGTACAAGGTAATAATTTTTTTGAATGTGATGAACATATTAGATGTACTGATACACTAGATCAATTCATAAAAATAAATCATGTTAGTGATTCAGATATAAATTTAGGTGTTAATGTTGGTCTCAGGCCTGACGGAAGAGACTTTATAAGATATATGGCAATGGGTACAAAATGAGTGATGATATAAAAGGTGATGAGGTCGAAAAAAATTCTGACGGTACGTTAAAATCAGTTTATTTTGACAATACAAAAAATATGCTTCAAAAACTAAATGAAGTTAGCCCTTCATTTTGTCTTGCCAAATGGTTTAATGTTAGTATACACATACCTACAGGCAGAACACATAGTTGTTATCATCCTCCCACACACAAAGTTCCTAGAGATGAGTTGATTATTGCTAGTGACGCTCTACACAATACAAAACACAAAAAAGAACAAAGACGACAGATGTTAGCAGGAGAAAGGCCTGCTGAATGTTCTTTTTGTTGGGATATTGAAAAACAAGGTAATATAAGCGATCGACCTTATAGAAGTTTAGATGTTTATAGTGAAGAGGCGATACAAGAAGCCAAACAAATAGGGTGGGAAGGCAATCCTGCGCCTAAATATTTAGAAGTTAATTTTAATCAGGCTTGTAACTTTAAGTGCAGTTATTGTAGCCCACACTTGTCTACAGAATGGCACAAAGAAATTAAAAAACACGGGGCGTATAAGTTAGACACAATTTCACACAACGACATCACATGGATGGAACGTGATGATATGATGCCTAACAATTCACCTGACAATCCTTACTTGTTAGCTTTTTGGGATTGGTTTCCTAAAATATATGATAATCTAAATACTTTTAGAATGACTGGAGGTGAGCCATTGATGGATAAAAACACCTTCAAAATTTTTGACTATGTTAAAAATAATCCCAGCAATAAATTACATCTAAGTATTACTAGTAACTGCTGCCCACCTAAAGGACAATGGCAAAAGTTTATTGATGACTTGAAGGATATTACAAACAAAAGAGCAATAGATCATTTTATGTTGTTCTGTAGTTTAGATTCATGGGGGCCTCAGGCAGAATATATTAGAACAGGAATGGATTTTGATGTTTTAGAAAAAAACATTAGACAATATTTGTCTGAAGGTGATATGCACAGCTTAACCTTTATTATCACTTGTAACATATTGTCGTTACCTGGTTGGATGACCTATATTGAAAACATTTATAAATTAAGATGTGAAATGAATACTGACAGACAGTTGATATGGTTTGATACACCTATGCTAACAGACCCCAAGTGGATGAGCATGAAACTGGCAACACCTGAAATGCTACAACCCTTGTTAGATAGTATCGTATTCATGGAAGAAAGGAAAGAAACCGTTAACAACAGATTTAAAGGATTTAAAGATCATCAAATTGACAAGGTTAAAAGATTATACGATTGGGCAAGTGAACCCATGAGTCCTCAGGAAGAAAGACATTATAAGAAAACTTTTTCTTTGTATTTTAAAGAACAAGATAGAAGAAGAGGTACAAATATAAAAGAAGTTTTCCCCGAACTAAAAAGTTTTATAGAAGAATGTGAATCATATGAAAAGTAAGTTACATGAATACAAAAATGACTTTGTAAATGCTATTAGTCCCACATACTGCGGGGCAAAGTGGTACAATGCCACAATATGGTTAGGCCATGGGCAAACAACAAGTTGTCACCATCCACCTTCACACCAAATACCTCTAGATGAAATAAAAACAAATCCGTCTGCTATACATAATACCAAACACAAAAAAGAAATGAGAAAAATGATGCTCAACGGCATCAGGCCAAATGAGTGTGAGTATTGTTGGAAGGTAGAAGACATGGGTAAGGATCATATTTCCGACCGTGTTATGAAAACACTTACATTCACTGATGAAGACAACCTCGCTGCTGGCGATATGAATGGTGATGAAGATGTAATTCTAAAAACATTAGAAATAAGTTTTGACAGAACCTGTAACTTTGCGTGTTCTTATTGTAATCCTTCTTTTAGCTCTACTTGGGTAAAAGACATTAGAAAATATGGCGGCTACAGGAATATTATGAGTGATGGTCGTGGACATTTTGTTTCTGATGCACCCTGGGCAAAAAATGCTGCAGATACAGAGGAAGAAAATCCTTACATACAAGCGTTTTGGAAATGGTGGGAAACTGACTTACAATATAACCTGCAGGAAATTCGTATTACGGGAGGCGAGCCTTTGATGGCTGCCTCTGTTTGGAAACTATTTGAATGGTTCAGAGACAATCCTGAAAAAGCAAAAACACTTAAATATGCAATTAACTCAAACCTTGTTCCTAAAGATAAGTTGATGGATAAACTCATTGAGTACAGTTATTATGTTCCTGAACTGACTGTTTATACAAGCAACGAAGCTGTCGGCCCACACGCAGAATATATACGAGACGGATTAGATTATAAGAAATGGAAACAGAATGTCATTCGACTAATCACAGAAGGTAATGTCAAAAGAATAATCTGTATGGGAACAATCAATAGTTTGTGTTTGGCAAGTCTTGTAGAATTTTTAGACGAGCAGTTAGATATTAAAAGGCAATACGGTACAGACTATCTAACTATATCATTAAACATATTGCGCTTCCCTAGCTTTCAAGCGTGTGCGATACTTCCGAAAGAAATGAAAACCCACTACAAGGAAAAACTAGAGGCTTGGTTACAACCTGTTTTAGAAAAGCGTTGGACTGATCTAGATCCAAACGGTAAGGCTCTTGTTAATGATTGGGAAATTTCTCAGGTAGAAAGACTCATAGATTATCTAGATATCGTTAAGACTCCTCATCAACAAACTGCTGAAACCTCAAAGCTATATAATGACTTCAAACAATTTTATCATCAATATGATATTAGACGAGGCAAAAACTTTAGAGAGACTTTCCCTCAGGATTTTGTAGACTTTTTTAATAATATTAAAACGTATGATTTAATTCCTACAGTGCAACAGGTAGAAACAAATGACCTCCCTCCTCCTATATCAAAACACGAAATAGAATCTCCTGTTGAGATAGATGCGTTCAAAAAAGGCGGTGGTTACATTTCAGAGGAATTGAAAGAAAATGACAGAGACTAAAATTTTTACCACAGGTCGTCAAACTTTCAAAGATGAAATTTTAGATAAAATTTCTCCCTCTTTTTGTTTGGCAAAATGGTATGAAGCAACCATGTGGTTATACATGGGCGAAACGGCTTCCTGTCACCACAATCCTACACACCGAATAAAACTAGATCCCAATGATTTGTCCTCTCTACATAATACAGACGTAAAGTTACACGAAAGAAGGCGTATGCTGAGAGGAGAACAACCAAACGGTTGTGCATATTGTTGGAACGCAGAAAAATTTGGCCAAATAAGTGATAGAGTTTTAAAGTCATATTCATATCGAGATTTAATTGTGACAGATCAGACGCCCCCTCCTATGTCTGTTGTTCCTTTGCGTTTAGAAATAGCTTTCAGTAGAACTTGTAATTTGGCGTGTAGTTATTGCGGCCCTGGATTTTCTTCCTCTTGGGCAAAAGATATTAAAAACAATGGTAGCTACGATCTAATATCAACCACTAGATTCAATCGAGATATAAAAGAAAAAGTTTTAGAAGAAGATAATAATCAGTATGTTGATGCTTTTTTAAAATGGTGGCCAGATCTTTGTAAAACACTACAAGTAATAAGGTTCACGGGTGGAGAACCTTTGTTACATAAAAAGTTTTGGGAATTTTTAGATTTGATGGACGATACTTTCCAAGGATCCTTGTATGTAAACTCTAATCTAATACATCACAAAGGACAGGTTGAAAAATTTATTGAAAAAACAAAACATCTATGGGAACAAGAAAAGGTAGAAATACACACCAGTTGTGAAAGCAATTTAAAACAAGCAGAGTTTACTAGAGATGGATTTGACGGTGAGTTGTGGTATCAAAATGTGGAAAATATACTAAGAGACAGTAAAATAAGGTTAACCATAACTACAGCTGTCAACAATATTTCTGTTTGGTCTTATATTGATTATTTAAAAATGGTTAATTCTTTAAAAGAAAAATACGGAAATAAAAGAATTGATATGAACGCTAACAGAGTCATACATCCCGAATTTCATCAGATACAGTTGATACCCTTAAATTATAGATTAGAATTGGCAGAAGAAATAGAAAACGAACTACCCAAGTTAAAAAATTTGAGTGATACACGCAGCCAAACGCACATACAAAATCTAACAAAATTTTTGAGGGAAAGTGAGTGGCGAAAATTACATGAGAAAGGTGGGCATCCATTTTTAAATCAAGATCAATTATCTATTGAAAAAGATATGATAACATTTTATGATGAATTCAGAAAACGAAGAAATAAAACCGAAGAACATTTGGATCCCAGATTTTTAAAATGGATTGCGAGTTTAAGAGTATGACTTGTTTATACGCATATGGTTGCAGTTTTCCGGCCGGGTCAGAGATTGATACGCCAGAAAAAATCGGAATAACAAGAGAGGAATGGTTTGATTTTTACTTTGATAATTGGGATCAAGACACCGAGTTTAGTCTTTTGCAAAAATTTGTGCAAAAATCTAAAAATAATGACCATCTACTTTACGACCGATATTATAAAATAATTTGTACCCCGTCAGAAAAATCATACCCCAATCTATTAGCAAAAAATTTAGGATACCAGTGTGTCAACAGATGTCTTATGTCTACAAGCGCTGAAAATGCTTGTAGACGAGCAATAGATGATATAGTATTAGGAAACCTTAAAGAAGGAGATATTGCATTTGTTGGCATAACAATATCACCTAGATTAACATTTTACTTTCAAGCTTTTGATAAATTTGTATCTCTTTTACCTAACTGTGAGCCTAACTTGTTACATAATGATTTATATAAAGGTTGGATGCGAGACTGGGCAAATGATTTTAATATGTTTGATAGTGTTATAAACAGCATTCACCACTTAGTAATTACTGCAAAAAAATATAATGTAACATTATATCTGCATAACACATTGTCAACTATGAGAATCCATGATGATATATGGGTTGATCTTTATTTAAATAGAATATTCTCTAAAGAACAAGAAGTAGAAACAATAAAACAATCTTGGAAACATAAAATAAAAGAGATCAGACCGTATTATCTTAAATTAAAACCAATATACGGACTTATAGACTCTGCGGGAATAGATGCTAAAATATTTGATAAATATAATATTGGTCCTGTACATAGAGGGACACCATATGTTATGAATTTTTTACAAAAAAATTGTACAGACAAAAAACTAACTGGTAAAGAATGTACTGAGTTTTTTTATAATCCCTTTGGACATCCTGATGAAAAAGCACATCAGTTTTTAGCAAAAGTATACGGAGACGATATTCATGCAAGAGAAAGACAAAGAACACAATGAGAAAACAAAAGATGAAAAAGACATAGAAGAACAATTGGAACGCCTAGACAAAGAATTTGAAGAAAGAATTAAGAAGTTAAGAGAACAAGACCCATTTATATATGATTGAAATAAACCATGCTACAGATTATACGACAAGAGATGGTTTTGAGGTACCTTTATGGTTCTTTGAAAATGTTGATTTACCAGAAATTGATTTTTCAATATTGAATTGGAACGATTTGAAAACTACTTTATTACAAAGCAATCAAAGAAAAATTGCAAATCATAGTGAAAACACAGATGCTGGTATTTTTGAAAAATTGTATACCATTAGAAATGCTATTATGGAACAAATAAAAACCAATCATCCAATACACGGGTTAGTTAATATGTGGCCCAGTAATACATGGGAAACAGATAACCCACTTATAACGATATATAAAGATTCAAATAATTTTTATATGCACCCACATTTAGATAACCGAAACATAAAAAGTGTTTTCATTATGAATTTAGTGGACAACCCTGTTTCAACTGAATTTGACATTGCGGGCAAAATTATTAAAGCTCCTACAAAAAAAGGATCCGGCAGCTTTTATTTTAATCATAGCGAAATATGGCATTCTATAGGACCGGTTTCTAGTGACAGGTATATTTTTTTTGTGGAAGAACTGGTGTCTTGATGGAAAAATTTTGGCCAGTTGCTGAGATAAAACAAATACACATTGAATTAACAAATGCTTGCAATGCTGCCTGTCCAATTTGCCCAAGATATTATAAGAATAGTCTTAATGTTAGACCAGACTTAGAAATAACTCAAATTAGATTAGATGCATTTAAAAAATATTTTCCTAAAGAGATTTTGTCTAATCTTGATTGTATAATGTTTTGTGGAGTACATGGCGATCCTATATTGGCAACAGACTTGCTTGAAATTTGCAAATATGTTATTGAGAGTTCTCCTAAAATATTAATAATAATACATACCAATGGAGGTATAAGAGAAGAATCTTGGTGGGCTAATTTTGGAAGATTATTCAATAACTCTAAATCACACTTTGTTTTTGGTATAGATGGCCTTGAGGATACCAACCACTTATACAGACGCAATGTGGATTGGAAAACTTTAATGAGAAATGTAAGGGCATATATTGATAATGGTGGTAATGCAATATGGGACTATTTAATTTTTAGACACAATGAACATCAGATTGAAGAAGCAAAAAAGATAAGTAAAGAATTTGGATTTGAAGAATTTAGGCTTAAAAAAGCGTTGGGCCTTGATATAAATGGAAAACTGAAAAAACTGCCAGCTTTAGATGAAAAAGGTAAAGTTGATTACTTTATAGAACCCCCCTTAAAAAAAGAATATAGAAACTTTCAGGGCTCAGACGAGTTTACAAACCAAGAAGAAGGTTCATTTAATGCACAAGAATACGACATGGAAGAATATGTTAGAGAAAAAAAAGAAAAAATCACTAATGAAATATATACAGACACCATTCCTCTTATGGACATTACCGACAACAGGGTAATAAAATGTAAATCAAAAATGTTCAACGGAAAAAAAGAAATCTTTGTTGATTGTTTGGGTAGAGTCATGCCTTGCTGTTTTGTAGGAACCAGCATGAACTCGCCGCCCCTTGACCCGGCAGGTTCACAGTTACACCAGTCATACAATGAATATGGAAAAGATAGTTTTGATCTAAACAAAACATCATTAGAAGATATTTTAAATAAAGGCCACTTAGAAAATTTGTACACAAGCAGTTGGAATAAAAAAACAATCAAAGAAGGTAAATTGCTATATTGCATAGAAACCTGTGGTGTAGATTCAAGTGTGGGTAGGATTAGGTTTGACTAAAGTGGAGTATTTAAGAAAATGATTAGTTGGGGTGTTAGTGCAGGATTCCATGATGCGGCTTTGACAGTAATCAAAGACGGTTACATTGCCTTTGCCTCACATGCTGAACGATACAGCAAGATTAAGAATGATAAAAATCTGTGTCCTGGGCTTATTAAAGCAGCACTACAATACGGTCAGCCTGACATAATATTTTGGTACGAAAATCCTCTACTCAAAGCAACCCGTAGAATATGGGCCGGTCAAAAGAACTGGTATATGAATCCTATAAAATATTTTAATCAAGTAGGATACGATTTCAAATGTCCTATTGAATGGGGCAATCATCACAGGTCGCATTGGGCTGCTGGGTACTATACAAGACCTAGTCACTTTGTTGACTGCGCCACACTTGTTGTTGACGCAATAGGGGAATGGACAACCACCTCAATTTGGAAAAATGAGAAAAAAGTTTGGTCGTCACGTTACCCAAAATCTTTAGGACTTTTTTACAGTGCCTTTACTGATAGGTTAGGCCTCAAGCCAAACGAAGATGAATACATCCTCATGGGCATGGCTGCGTATGGTGACCCTAATAGATTCTTTGACGAAATAGAAAAACTGACACACGGCAAAAATTTACATAAAGGTGTACGTTGGTGGAGACCTGAACTTACAAGCGAACAAGATAAGTTTGACATAGCGGCCGCTGTACAAAAAGTATTTGAATCATACTTACATGGCTTACTAAACAAGACGAAAGAACTCACAGGGCAGTCTAAACTTGTTTACATGGGCGGATGTGCTTTGAACTGCCTTGCTAATAGACTGATACCTGAATACTTCAAAGAACATTGGATAATGCCCAACCCAGGTGATGCGGGATCATCACTTGGTGCTGTACTTGCAGGACACAAAGAGAATGTACGTTTTACTACAGCTTATTTAGGACATGAGATACAAGGAGAATATCCAGTAGAAGAATTGCTACAAGAACTGTTACAATCTGGTATAGTGGGTGTAGCGAATGGTCGAGCAGAGTTTGGTCCACGAGCATTAGGTAATCGTAGTTTGTTGGCTGACCCACGTGGTGAAGAAATGAAAGATGCTGTAAACAAGATAAAACAGCGACAGGAGTTTAGACCGTTTGCTCCTGTTATTAGACAACATGATGTTGCTGACTTTTTTGAGGTTAGTAAGACTTTTCATTCACCTTATATGCAACAGGTTGTAAAGTGTAAACACAAACATTTGTTCCCTGCAATCGTACACAAAGATGAAACAAGTAGGGTACAAACAGTTACATATAGCTCAAATCCGGGACTATACATACTATTAACACGCTGGTATGAAGAAACAGGGTGTCCTATGTTACTTAATACAAGTTTAAACATAAAGGGACAACCGATTGTCAATAGTAGACTAGATGCAGAGAAATTTGCTAAATATTACGGGGTGAAAGTCTATTGAGGAATAAATATCTGTATCATGGGACAAGTAATACCTTTTAAACAAAAACCCAAAGTACCTGAAGCTAAAGTAGTAGGTCATAGAATATCATTTTATACAGATGAGGAAATAGACATAACACTTTTAGCTCTCAATATGTATGGGTTCGACAAACTGAGATATACAGTAGACACTATGAAATCTCTGGATCCCTTGTATATTAAAGCCTGTCTTTATAAACTGAAACGCAGTGATCTCATATCCTCTCTTGGCAGGAGAGTAATAAATATGATTATTGATAACATGGAGGAAATACGTGATGCCAACTAAGTTTAAACCATCTGTCGTAATTGCTGAAAAACAAAGCAATGGCACTATTAAGAAAAGAAACCAACACTTTTATATGAAGAATACTTCTACAAAGGATATTCTGGAAATGTATGAAAAGTCTAATACTTTACCAAAAATTAAAGAAAAGTTGAAGAAAGAACTTGTCAGACGAGGTGCGTTAGATGCCAACGTATAGTTTTCGTAATAACGAAACTGGTGAAGAATATGATAAGATTATGAGTTGGGATGATAAAGTTGAGTATCTAAACGAACACCCAGAAATCGAATCAATCATCACCGGTGCACCGGGTCTTGTAGCAGGCACAGGTGACCGCACAAAACCGCCATCCGGTTTTAAAGAAGTATTATCCAGAATCTCTGAGGCGAACGCTAACAGCGCACTCGCAAACGACTATGGTAAGAAAGATCATAAGTCTGTTAAGGTCAGAGAGACTGTGCAAAAACAAACCAAGAAAATACTTTCTGGCGATTAAAATATGCCGTCTTATTATGAGGTAATCTGGGACGAAGGAACCCTTTTAAGATACCAACTCAATGATTCTCCTATAACTAAAATATGGAAAGAGTCAGTAAAAAAAACTATATTAGGTGAAAAGTCAAAAATATTTGAAAATCAATGGGGCGCCCCTGCTTTTGACATAAATTTACGAAAAAAAGTTTGGGCGCGTATGCAGAAGTGTGCTCAGCAATGGAACGAAAATATTTTATCTGACAAAATAGGAACTATTGAAATACCTGATTTAGATTTTGCTGCCGAACTAGATCGTGTTAGTTTTTCAAATTTATTGAATCGTCTGCATGAGAAATTTCATAGATTTGAAGAAGATCAGTTAAAATTAATGTTAGATGGAGACTCGGATCATTTTGGTAGTGTATTTGAAAATTATAGTGCAGATCCTCTACAACAGTTAAATGTTGATATTCATGTGATGGAATCACAAGTAGACAGTAGAGAGTCTATGGAGTATGGATTCTTTTTGGTATCACAAGATGAGTTTAAACTACATGAAATAACAGAAAATAGCATATATGATTACTTCAATACTCCCGAAAAAAACGGTTCCTTATTATTAGGGTATCACACTGTAGGCAAAAATATTTTTCATTGTTGTCTTAATAATGATGTGGAATTAGTAAAGGCAGGATTGGTTCGGCCTCAGAAAACTATTAGTACAGAGGTGGTTCTATCTTTTGGTGCTAGCGAAGACCACTCCTCAGATCATTTAATATCCTGGGTAAATGATTGGTTATTGGAAAATAATCTTAAAGAGTATATTGACATGAATGAACCTATGCACCGGACACCCTTTAGACCTATTTTAGGTGCCATAGTAAACGAAGTATCACCTAAAAAAATAAATGAACTTTTTACTTTTTCAAAAGTAATGAATGTGAGATTAATTGAAAATGATAGTATTTGGACTTTACAACCAGATTTCAAATAGAACTCCGGAATATCAAGAACACATAAAAGAAATTACTAACTTTGCGGTTAGCTTGCAAACTTCCTTTGTAAAGGATTCTTTTTCTTTGATTATTGAAAGTAGTAATATAGATGATATTATAGACTATGCCTCTGAAAAGGGTGATTGGTTGTATCTAACATCTTATGGTTATAGATCGTACAAACACGATTTGGCAAACGACATATTAAATTTTGCAATAGAAAATAATTATAGTATTGTAGGTCATATATTACATGACGACCCAAAACATGACAGCAAATTTTATTCACTACATTATCAATGTTTTATGTTAAACCTAAAAGAATGGAAAGAGTGTGGGAAACCAAAGTTTGGCGGACATGAAAATAAATCAACGGTGCTTCCTGTTGTCATCAGAACAGATGAAAACATACATGATGACTACACTCCTTTAGAAATATTTTCTTTAGGAGAAACAAAAGACTATGATGGCCCTTTAGTTGAGGGGTGGAACATTGTTAGTGAGTTTCTTAAAAAGGGCAAACAGATAGGAAACTTTCCTCAAGAAATAAGAAAATTTAAACAACATCTTTATCCTGAAAACGGTGATGGGTTAGAAAAAGTTTTGGCCGGAGAAGAGGTTGAACTAACAGATATTAATCATAAAAACTATGTAGAGACCACTTCTTTTGAGAATTTTAAAGGCGGTGTGTATGTTTATAACACTGATAATATGGATGTTGATTATCAAGCATACACTAAAAATGATATTTTAAATACTGTGTATGCTGTGGCTTCTGGATGGAAACCATTGAGACTTTTAGAAGCTGCTTCATGGAATGAAAATACTAGAATGGTATATTTAGATTATAGTGTCTCAGCTTTGAACTATAGAAAATGGTTGGTTGATAATTGGGATGGGGTTGACTATAATGCTATTATTAAATATTATAAGGAACATATAGACCAAGAATTTCAACCGTTGTTTTATGCTTATCAGGATTACAGCCCTGAATGGGATAAACATTTAGAAATATTTGGAGGTCTAGAAAACTGGTTAGATATTTGGACTAGATATCGTCAACTAGAACACAAATATTTACTTGTAGATTTATTCGGTGATATGAGTGAATTGGCTTTTGATATGAAACAGAATTCTGGTAACAATGTTATATGGGTTAGTAATAGTTTTTATACTGAAGCATGCTTGAGAAACATGAGACCAAAAGAACTAAATAGTAAATATAAGTCGTTTTTAAATATCATAATAAATAATAACAAAGCAATAGAGATATTGGCACCCCCTCCTAGCTCTTACAAGGATCCTGCTTTTCGATTCTATGGAAAAAAGTTTACCTAAGTCAATACAAGATTTTTTTTCTGAAAAAAGTTGGACTAAAGACTTTAGCACAGAAGTGTTGCCGGCATTTGAACATGATTGGCAGCTAGTAAATTGGATACAACATGAATCAGGTTGGCCCTATTTACCAATAGAACTTCCAGGGTTTCCTTGGGAAGATGTATATCGTGAAGCATTGGGTGTAATGGATATGTTTGTCATGCACCGAACTACAGAAGATGACCAGCATGAATGGTCCCATCGTGGTTGGGGCAGTTTGTGTATACACGGAGAGGCTTGGAATAAAACAGGATATTGGGAATCATATCCTGAAAATCAAGGCAAGACAGTAAACGATATAAAGTTTGATTGGTGTCCAGAAGTAACTGAACGGTGTCCTGAAACTACAAGATACTTTAAAGAGACATTTCCTGAAAGTCCGGGGCAACGTACTAGATTTATGTTACTAGAACCCGGCGGATACATTCAACCACATCAAGATCGTACCCAGCACTACTTAGGTCCTATAAATATAGCAATAAACAACCCTAAAGGATGTGAATTCAGAATGAAAGACAACGGGTATGTTCCTTTTACAGACAATTCTGCTTGCCTAGTAGATATAGGTAACATACATTCAGTGTGGAACAATAGTGACACCCCTAGAATACATATCATCTCACACGGTGGTGCTAGACCACCTTTCAACGAAGTAGTAATCAATAGCATTAAAAAACTAATAGGAGACAATTAAATTTTGTTATGATTCTTTAACCAATAACCCACAGATAGGAAGTAATATGGCAAAGAAGAATCTTCAGCTTGTACAAAACGAAGGACTACCTGTAAGTAATAGTTTGAAAATGAGGATAGAAGACCTCAGAACTATTCAAGCCAAAACCGAAACTCAAGGCCAGTTTATGTCGCAGTATGACTATAAACCGGCCTTTTTGCTACACGGTTGCGCTGGTACAGGCAAAACTTTTATTGCACTTTATAGAGCTCTGGAAGAAGTAATGATGAAAGGTGGGACTAGAGACAAAGTTATTATTGTCAGGTCTGCTGTACCGTCCCGTGAGATCGGACATTTACCCGGAGATCAAGATGAGAAGACTGAGGTGTATAGCGCACCGTATCAATCAATGTGCCAAGAACTTTTTCCAAACAAGCCACAAGCATATCACCGTTTGGTAGAACAAAAGTATCTGGAGTTTATGTGTACTTCATTTGTCAGAGGTATCACATTAGATCACGCTATTGTTATTGTTGATGAATGTCAAAATTTAAATGACATGGAAATCAATTCCATAATGACAAGAGTGGGAGTCAATACAAAGATCATATTTTGTGGAGACTTTAGGCAGACCGACCTTTACAAGAGGAATGACTTGTCTGGCCTGAAGCAGTTTATGGTAACCGTTGAAAATATGCCATCCTTCTGTTCCGTCGAATTTGGGCCAGAAGATATAGTCAGATCAGCACTGGTCCGGGAGTATATTGAGGCCAGAATGAAGTATGAGGACTCAAATTACCTAAGTGCTTGATTTATAAGCGCTTTTAATTTCTCCAACAAAATCAAGCACTTACGTCAGAAATGGCCTAAGTGCTTGATTTCCTTAGGCCAAAAAGGGCTTGACTTTTCCTAAAATTACTGTATAATAAGCATTATAAACTGATAAATTAACTTGTGAGGAGATGTTTATGAGTAGTAATGTAGCAAAAACCGCAGAGCTTATTGTAAGTTTTCATAACGCAGTCAATAGTCTTGAAAACCTAGACGAGCGTGGTCGTATCAACTGGAACTATGTGGATGCAGATATTCACCTAGATGCAAGCGATGCGGGCAAAGTAGTCCCCGAGGAGTGGTACGAGGTATTCAACGATCTCGCTGATGAAATTGAATTGAATCAACTGCAGGAGTCTGTATAATGTGGAACTTAGAAGGTATGCGTGTTAAAGGTCTTTATCTTAGCGGTGACCAGCCCGTCAGTGGCACAGTAACCCATAGCCGTGTTGAATACGGCGGTAACGTATCTCACCACGTCAAAATAGACGATGGTTTTCAGTGGAAAAATTCTGCTGGTAAGGTTGTTATCAGTCGTGAGGCTGGTGAGGTTGTTATTGTTGACCACAAGTATATCACGGAGGTGCGTGACTAATGTTGATTGTATCTAACGGTTATTCCGATCAGATTTTTTCTTGTCACCAGGAAGTCATTGACTTCTTTGGTCAGGATACCTTCACGGCATTAATGGAAGGCATTCATTCTCAATTCACGCTGAGATTTAGCGATGTCTAAAGAACTTTATTACAAGTTTCCTAATCCTACAAATCCGACGGCAGAATTGATTAAGCGCCGTCGGATACAGGTACTTGTCCACTCTTGCATCTATTATGCTTTAGATGACAACATTGTACTTGACCACGTTTTTGATGCCTGGGCAAAAGAACTTGAGCAGCTAATGAAAGATCACCCTGATGCTTACAGTGACAGGTTTGATTATGCTTTTAAGAATTGGGATAGCTCATCTGGTTATAACTTACCTCATCGAGATCCTTGGATTCTAAATAAAGCACAGTGGTTACTTACAAAGAAAGATTTATGATAATAGGAATATTTGGTGATAGTTTTGCAGCTGATACCAGTGAACATAGCTGGGTCAGCCTTTTGTCCAAAGATCATACAATAAAACAGTATGCACAAGCAGGTGTTTCAGAGTATAAGATATTAGAACAAGTTAAAAAAGCTAAAGACATAGATGCTGCTATTGTTTGTCACACTTCTCACAGCAGGATACACGTAACAGAGCATCCAGTATACAAAGAGGGGTATCACAAAGATTGTGATTTACTTTATGCTGATATGCTTGATAAATATGAAAAGGACCCCAGTGAAATAAACAAAGCAGCTTATGACTTTTTCAGATTCTTTTATGATGATGAATATTATAAAGATGTTTACGAATTGATTAGGCGGGAATTGGAATATAATTTGAATTGTCCTTCATTACATATAGATCACTTTGAGTATCCTGCGTCTATATCTATAGCACGAGAACAGTATAGACTTGATATGAGATCCGAATGGCACAAGCATCGTGGTGATATAAATCACTATACAATAGATGGTAATAAATTATTATATGAAAAGATTAGTAGCTTTTGGATGCAGTAGCACTACTGGCCAGGGATTGCCGGATACCTGGGTTGATAATATAGTAGACAGTAGTCTTATAAGCAAATATTCTTGGGCAAATGTTTTGGCCAATATGTACAATGTTCCAGCAAGTATTGTTGCAACACCTGCAGCCAGTAATAAAAAAATAACGCACAGTGTTTTTACTTTTAATTTTTTACCTGAAGATAAAGTCTTTATTCTTTGGAGTATTCCCGGTAGAACTTGTATTCTCCGAGATCCAAAAAGCAAGATTCGGGATATAACAATAACGCCACCGGATGAAAAATATACAGATTATTATCTAAAATACTATGATGAATATGATGATAAATTTATGGACATTTGGTATAAGAAATCAGTTTCTTTATATCTGAAAAGTTTAAATATACCATTTCAATTTTTATATTTTTCATTAAAGCATAACACAATAGAGTACACCCTAGATTTTTGTTGGGAAGATTATTACAATGAAAAAAATATTTGTGAAGATGGGGTTCACGCTAATGAAAGCGCACACAAAAAATTTGCAGAAAGAATATATAAATGTTTAAAAGAATAGCAATAGATTTAAAAATACCTGAAGCAGAAACTACCGAACACGGTAGATTCTATCGTACACCTGAAGGAAACTTATATCCTTCAGTAACCACCGTTATGTCTCATGCGTCAAAAGAGTCTATCAAGGCTTGGCGTGAACGTGTCGGTGAAGAAGAAGCTAACAAAATCAGTAATCAGGCAGCAACAAGAGGTACAAAGATACATGACTTGTGCGAAAACGTGTTGCTGAATAATGATATTGATACAAGCAATCTCAGTTTGTTGGACAAACAGATGTGGGATCGCTTCCGTCCTGAACTCGACAGGATAGACAACATTCACGCAATCGAAGACCCACTATACAGTAATCATTTACGTATGGCTGGCCGGGTTGATTGTATTGCTGAATGGGATGGGAAATTATCAGTCATTGACTTTAAGACCTCGCGGAAGCTTAAAAGAAAAGAATGGATTGCTAATTACTTTATGCAATGTACTTCATACGCAATTATGTTTGAAGAAATGACCGGTATACCGGTGCCACAAATCGTTGTTGCTATTACTGTTGAGGGAGAACAACCTCAAATCTTTGTTGAAAAACGAGATAATTACGCAGAGCAGCTATTGGACTTACGTTTAGATTATGAAAGGTTTGAAAAACTATATGCTAAGGTACGATTCCCCTAACGACATAAGTATTGCTAAATTTTTAGAACGAGCAAAGAACCAATATCCTGATAAACCAGGAATCACATTTAAAGATAAAACATATACCTGGCAACAAGTATATGACCGTACTGTTTTACTTGCGTGTTATCTCAGGGAAACCGGTGTAAAAGCAGGTGACCGAGTAGCGTGGTCAGGACTTAATTCACATAGATACTTTGAACTATTTTTTGCTTGTAGCTTTATACAGGCTATTGCAGTACCTATAAACTTTAGATTGTCTGATAAAGAAATTGAGGAAGTCCTTGAAGATTGTAGTCCTGCTTTGTTTTTAAAAGAACTCACTGATGAAATGTATCAATCTGTTTGGGGGATTGAACCTTTTACTCCTGCAGTAAACACTGATCCTTATACTATTTGCTATACAGGCGGCACTACAGGAAAATCAAAAGGGGTTGTTCTTTCTCATATCAATCAATGTACAAATTGTTTTGCCTCGGTGTCAATGTTCAATTTAGACGAGAGAGAAAAGACACTTGTGTGTGGACCTTTCTTTCATGTTGCTGCTCAGAACAGAATATTTGTAAATGCCTTTTTAGGTGCCCATTTAGTTATAATGGAAAAGTTTGACCCTAAAGAGTTTATGGATAATGTTGAGAAATATGAAATAAACTCTTTTACACTAGTTCCTACAATGTTACAAATGCTAATAGATCATCCTGATTTTTATAATACAAATTGGTCTTCAGTAAAAAGAATACAATATGTTGGCTCACCTATATCAGTACCTTTGCTGAAAAAACTGAAGGAATATTTTACATGGGTGTCATTCTATGATTCATTGGGAATGACTGAAGCAACTGGTACTGTATTGAATGATGGCAAACTTCCACACCACTTAGATGCAAAGGTAGTGGGCGGTGAACTATGGATAAAGGGGCCTACTGTTACTGAAGGTTATTGGATGCAACCTGAAACAACAAAGAATGCCTTTGAGGATGGTTGGTACAAAACAGGTGACGCTGTTTATAAACACCGTGACAAATATATTCTCAACGGAAGAATAAAGGATATGTTCATATCAGGAGCAGAGAATGTATATCCGATGGAAATAGAACGTGTACTCATAGATCATCCAAAAGTAAAAGAAGTTGCTGTTGTTGGTGTACCAGATAAATTTTGGGGTGAAGTGGGCCATGCTTTTATTGTCGGAGAAGAGGATGATTATGAATCTTATTGCCGTGAATATTTAGCTGGTTATAAAACACCTAAGTATTACACCTATTTGGAAGAATTGCCACTAACAAGTGTAGGAAAGGTTGACAAGCAGGCATTAAAACTGTTATAATATAAATATATTACCCGTTGACGTTTGAAGTAAAACGAGTTTGGACCGGGGTTCAACTCCCCGCAGCTCCACCAAAAGCACACTGAGTACGCTTAGGCGTCAGTGAGTCTAGAGAGGGTCGCAACCTCGAGCAACAGTGTGTTTTTGATGGGGCTGTTTTGGATTCGACAGACGAGAGAATAGGCAAATTGAGGGTCGTCAGAGTAGACGTTAAAACTACCTTAAAATAAACGCTAACGATGACGTTTACGCCTTAGCTGCATAAGCTAAGTGAGGTATGGGCACCGC
>Ga0255765_1002113_pt1 | contig 23200 bp, 27 predicted proteins | sample 041ome_8_FD_179965 | JGI IMG/M metagenome (GOLD analysis project Ga0255765, IMG submission 179965) | Coastal salt marsh microbial communities from the Groves Creek Marsh, Skidaway Island, Georgia - 041407BS metaG (version 2) | ecosystem: Environmental > Aquatic > Marine > Intertidal zone > Salt...
TCGTGGATATCGAATTACGTTGGCTGTCGCGGGGTTTGCAGAAGAGGACCTTTCAATCACCGTTGAGGATCGTCAGTTGGTCATCCGAGGACGTCAACATGATGATAGTTCACAGCGTGTTTACTTGCACCGTGGAATTGCAGCGCGGCAATTTCAACGTTCGTTCGTTTTGGCAGAGGGTGTAGATGTTGGTGATGCATCCATGGAAAATGGTCTACTGAATATCGACCTAACCCAAGTGATGCCAGAAACAGTCGTTCAAACAATTAAGATCAAGCGAGGGTAAACGTATGGAAGATACAGTTAACGAAATCCGTACTGATGAACGTATCGTCTACGTGCGTCCCGTTTCAACGGCATTCCTACCTGATGATATTCGCGAAGAATTGGGCAACATTGATGAGGTTTACGCCGTGCACTCGGCGGCTGGTGAACGCCTTGCGCTGGTGACTGAACGTGATATGGCCTTCGTTCTTGCTCGGCAAAACGATTTGTCGCCTGTAGCGGTGCATTAGGAACAAATAATTGCCTTTTTATGGTGCGATGATAGCGTTGCGTCATGACAGCTTTTGAGTGTGATTGGATTGATGCATTTACCGACCAACCGTTCGGTGGAAATGGCTGTGCGGTTGTTTACGACAAAAACGGACTACCAGATGAAATATGCTGCGCGTTTGTGAAGGAAACATCGCTCACCGAATGTACCTTTGTGGGTCCATCAGGCGTTGCGGATTTCAAAGTTAGATATTTTCTAGCAGGTGGGGAGATTCCTTTTGCCGGACACCCAACATTGGCAACAGCCATTTCGCTGATTAGTCGTGATCAAATCCATGCATCGACGATTTCATTTGAAACGCGTGCGGGAATTGTCCCGATTGAAATTGATGAAAGTTTCGGACTGCCCAGAATTACCATGACACAACGCGCGCCTGACTTTGGTCCCGAGCTAGACCCAAAGTTATTGGCGCGCATTGGTGGAATTTCTGTCGATGACATCATCGCACCGCCACAAGTTGTTAGCACTGGATTGCCATTTTGTATTGTGCTTCTGCGCGATCATGATGCGTTAAAGCAGGTCCAACTGCGTCCTGGACTAACCAAAAAATTTCAAGAGACCGGAATTTATGAGGGGCTGATGGAACCATATTGGGCGACCCTTCAGGGCGCAACCGAAGTGGGCGATACATTTTCACGTTTACCGATGTTGGCGCCGAATCCCCCAGAGGATGCATTTACGGGCTCTGCAACTGGTTGTTTGGCGGCCTATCTATGGTCTCGTGGTTTAATTGATGATCGCAAGTTCATTGCGGAACAGGGGCATTTTATGGGCCGCCCTGGCCAAGCCCAAGTACAGGTTTTGGGACCACAACACGGCATTCAAGGGATCCGCGTGGCCGGTCACGGCCACGTGTTGATGAGCGGTAAGCTACACTTGCAATAAGCTTACTGGCCTTCTGCCAAAAAGCGTTCGGCGTCTAAAGCTGCCATGCAGCCCATACCCGCACTGGTAATTGCCTGACGGTATGTGTGATCGGTTAAATCACCCGCAGCAAATACGCCGGGGATTGATGTACGGGTTGATCCTGCCTCAACCTGAACATAGCCACCGTTGTGTGTTTCCAGCTGGTCTTTCACCAATTCGCTTGCGGGAGAATGGCCGATTGCGACAAAGACGCCTTTACACGGAATTTGGGAAATCTCACCTGTTTCGATGTGACGCACACGCACGGCCTCAACGCCTTTTGGATTGTCACTCCCGACGACTTCATCCAATTGGTGGAACCACAGGGGCTCAATCTTGTCGTTTTTCGCAAGGCGATCTTGAAGGATTTTTTCTGCGCGCAACTCGTCACGGCGATGGATCAACGTTACCTTTGAGGCGAAATTTGTTAGGAACAGCGCTTCTTCTACGGCTGTGTTTCCGCCACCAATCACAACAATCTCTTGGCCGCGGTAAAAGAAGCCGTCACAAGTTGCACATGCTGATACGCCAAATCCTTTGAACGCCTCTTCTGACGGAAGGCCCAACCATTTCGCACGTGCACCTGTCGCCAAAATAACGGCATCGGCGGTGTAAATCGTGCCACTGTCCCCTGTTGCGGTGAAGGGACGTTTGGATAAATCAAGATTATTGATCATGTCACCAATAATTTCGCATCCCATTGCGGATGCGTGCGCCTCCATTCGGACCATCAAATCGGGACCCTGTACCTCGGTATCACCGGGCCAGTTTTCAACTTCGGTTGTTGTGGTTAATTGGCCACCGGGTTCCATGCCTTGAACCAAAATTGGCTTCAACATCGCGCGGCTTGCATAAACGCCTGCGGTGTATCCCGCAGGTCCAGAGCCAACGATTAAAACTTTTGTGTGACGTGTGTCAGACATAATATTTGTGTCCCAAGATCAGAGAATTTCACGCATGTATAATCACAAGAATAAGCAGAGGAAACCCATAGCGCCGAATAGTGAGTGAAAAATAACAAACAATATTATTGCGTCATTGTGAAATATTGTTGCGCATGCTGTGTCTGTCAGGTATTGATCGTGCAACTTGGGAGTAGATGATGCCATTAACACGTTTAGATCCGATTGATCGCCTTATACTTGCGGAATTGCAGGCTGATGGTAGGATGACAAATGTTGAACTGGCAAAACGTGTCGGCATCTCTGCGCCACCCTGCTTGCGTCGTGTGCGCGCATTGGAAGAGCAGGGGTTTATCAACGGATATCACGCACAGGTGGATGCCCGTGCGCTAGGGTTTGAGGTGCAGGTGTTTGCGATGGTCGGATTGCAAAGCCAGGCAGAATCTGACTTGCGTGCATTCGAGGATCGCTGTCGTGAATGGCCGCTGGTACGTGAATGCCATATGTTGAATGGCGAAGTTGATTTTATGCTGAAATGTGTTGCGCCTGATCTGAGCACCTTTCAAAGTTTCTTGACAGAGGAATTGTTGTGCGCCGAAAATGTCGGATCGGTCAAAACATCACTTGTTATTCGAGGTTCCAAAGATGAACCCGGCGTCCCGTTTGAAGTCTTAGAAAAACGCCTAACCAAACAATCTTGACTATAGCGTGATACAGGAAATCAGGCGGCCATAATCTGCTTGGGCGCGGTGTGTTGTTCTGCGGTACGAATAGAAATATTCTTCGTTGGAATAGGTGCATTCGCGGATCCAATGCGCGCTTTTAATCCTTTCTTCATTAAGAGTATAAAGCCCATACGCAGGTAGATCGAATTGGAATTTTCCCTCGTGCGCACCTGCTCTGAAAAAGGTGTCAAATGTTGGATTATGTGAAACAAATTTCTCGCGCAATTCAGCGCCAACTTCATATGCGGCTTGCGAAATACAGGGTCCGATTGCGGCACTGATATTTTCACGTGTCGCGCCCAAGTTGATCATTGCTTCAACCGTTGCGCCAATAACGCCCGCAAGCGCACCTTTCCAACCTGCGTGGCAGGCTCCGATCACACCTGCATCTGGGTCATGAAACAACACGGGTTGGCAATCCGCGGTTAGAATCGTTAAGATGTCTCCCTTGCGATTGCTGATAACACCGTCTGCGTGTGGACGGTCCATGAATGCATCATCGACTGTTACCACTTTGGCTGAATGGAATTGATGCAAGGCGATTAGATTGGAACCATTGCCCCCCATATCTTCGGCAACGCGCGCACGATTTATTTCAACGATTTCGCGTTGATCGCTGGATCCAATGCCGCAATTCAACCCACTAAAAATTCCAGATGAAGCTCCACCCAACCGCGTATAAAACCCATGATTAACATTAGATAAATTTGGACTCTTGATGCGTTTCAGGTTCATGCTTTAAATCCAGCAGGGCAGGGGCCATTTTGGGGGAATAGTGATATTGCTTTGAACAATGTTCCCATTTCTTCTTCGTGGGTCAAGCGGTGATAGGCCGAAATGACATCATTTTTTTGTGCCTCATTTGCAGCATTGGTCACCAATGTTTGGGTACGATGGGAAATGCCAAGTCGCTCTAACAAATCCTGCTGTGTGGACATTTTGGAAACTGCACAATTACTGGCAACAGAAATTTGTTCAAAATCCACATGTGCGGTTAGGTCGGCATCCCCCAATGATTGTAGCACGTTTGCAAATTTATGATCCACCACTGCCTGCAGGGTGTCTCCTTTTGACATCCAATCACCATAATCGATGATCAGCGCGCATCCCCCGTGTGTTTGGATATGTTTGCTTAGCTGATCAATGACGCCTTGCGTTGCCACAGATACCTCAACAATGTCGCCGTCCTGTGTATCTTCCAGACGCGTTTGCAGATAATTCCCTGTCTGCGCAATGGGTGAGAGACCAAATCCAAGTTCATCGTCCTGCAGTCCTATTAAACGTTCATGCCATACATTGCCGACACGCATATATTGTCGTATCGGCAACGCATCAAAGAATTCATTCGCAATCACAAAGATTGGTTTTTCGGCCAATGCATCCAGTGATGAAACCCAGTTAACCTGATAGTCTGATAGCGTTTCTTGTTGACGCTGTTGCATCGTTTTAGATGCTTCCAGAAGAGTGATTTCCGCTGCGCTATGTAGTCTAGGCACGCTGCGCGTCGCGCGCAAAATATCCGACATCAGCGTCCCGCGCCCAGGACCCAATTCGAGTAAACAAAAATCCTCAGGCGCACCCTGATCCATCCATGTCTGCGCAAGACACAGCCCCAGAAGTTCTCCAAACATTTGCGAAATTTCGGGTGCTGTGATGAAATCGCCTTGAATGCCAAAGGCAGGTTTTTTGACGTAGTATCCATGTTCTAAATGCAACAGGCATATCTGCATGAAGTCCGAAATACGCATCGGACCATCCAACGCAATACGTTCGCGCACAATGCGATCTAGCGGTGTCATGCTGAAACTGGTTTGCTGCGGCTGATCAGGATAAGACCCAAAATATAAGCCATCGCGTACCAGCGCAGCGCAAGATGCACCCCAAGTACGTTTATTGAGAAAATCTCGTGCGAAATATTTGGAAATTCTATCACGTTTGTACCTCTTCAAATATCACTTCATCCAACAAGAATGACTTGTCAACCTTGCGGTGCGCCTCAATTCGTACCATATTTAGTATGAAATAAGTGTGGAGAGTGCGATGACCCCCAGAAATAAAATGTTCGATGACTTGTCCCGATTGATGACAAACGCGATGGGTGTTGCACAGGGCGCACGAGATGAGGCTGAAAGCGCAATGAAATCATGGATGGACCGTTGGTTGGCAGATCGTGATTTCGTAACACGCGAAGAATTTGACGCGGTGCGTATGATGGCCCAAAAAGCGCGCGAAGAAAACGCAGAGCTTAAAGCGCGCCTTGATGCTTTAGACAGCAAATAAACGTAAATAAAATTACGCCCTTGGCCTCGTTGCTGTTAGCGAAATGGGCAAGGGTGAATAAATTATGGTCACCAATGATCAATCTAAATCGGTGCGTCATGGTTACATAAAACCGTACGGTACGCCTGAACAGCATCACCATATTCTTAGGGTAATTTAAATCGCACATTTTCTGTGGATAACTTGTTTATCCACAGGATTTTGTGTGTGGCACAAATATTTTGCTTTACATATCAATCAAAGCGCCGCACCATATATAGTAAGAGGCTGGGTCATCCCCCCAGCCTCTTGAGCAGGCACCAAGCGATTGGGGAAGCTGCCACTTCCCTACGCTAAGTATAAAAGAGGTGGCGCTATGGCATCGAACGAGCAGTTCTTAGAAGAAGAAATTCACCCAATCGATATTGTCGAACACATCGCTGAGCACCATGAGTGGGAATTCGATCGTATAGAAGAAAATCAAATCGCAATGGCCGTTGAGGCGCAGTGGCGGACATATTCGCTGACATTGGCGTGGTCAGGATTTGATGAAACGCTTCGGTTGATTTGCACCTTCGAAATGGAGCCGCCAAAAGAGCGACTTCCAGCTCTCTATGAAGCGTTGAACGAAGTAAACGACCGCTGCTGGACGGGAAGTTTTTCTTACTGGGACGAACCAGGATTGATGGTTTATCGGTATGGTTTGGTTTTGTCCGGTGGGCAGTTTGCATCGCCCGAACAAATTGACACCATGATCGGTGCGGCGGTCATGAATGCGGAACGGTACTATCCAGCCTTCCAATTGGCGGTATATGGAGAGCACACTCCGCAAGAAGCGATGCAAGTCGCCATTGCAGAAGCCTACGGTCACGCATAATACTTGCCCCCAAATGAAATAGATTGTTTGGGGTTGATATGACGTTTGATACACTCTCTCAGCAGGGTTTGGTTCTGCTTGGTTGTGGGAAAATGGGCTCTGCAATGTTGGCGGGCTGGCTTTCAAATAGCTTGAACCCATCTTCGGTCTATGTTGTTGATCCCTATCCATCGGAATGGGTTGTTGCGCAGGGGGTTCATGTGAATGATGCACTGCCTGCCAAACCCGCACTGGTTCTGATCGCTGTTAAACCGCAGATGATGCAAGAGGCGCTTCCGACGCTTCAGTCGATGGGAGGCGGAGAAACTGTGTTTCTGTCTGTTGCGGCAGGCATTTCTATTGGAACTTACGAAGAAATTTTGGGCGCAAATACCCCAATCTTGCGGGCAATGCCAAATACACCGGCCGCAATTGGTCAGGGGATAACAGCACTGATCGGAAATGCCGTATCGACAGCAGAGCATATTGATCTGGCTCATGCGCTCCTATCCGCAATTGGTGAGGTCGTTGATTTGGACAGCGAAACCCAAATGGACGCGGTCACAGGTGTGTCTGGATCTGGACCCGCCTATGTGTTTTATATGATTGATGCACTGGCCAAGGCAGGTGAGGCGCAGGGGTTGTCGCCAGACCTGGCCATGCAATTGGCCAAAGCCACTGTTGCAGGTGCGGGTGCATTAGCCAAGTTATCTGAGGAAACTCCAGAGCAGTTACGGATCAACGTGACCAGCCCGAATGGAACAACGCAGGCGGGACTTGAGGTATTAATGGATCAAAACGCTGGTTTGACCCCATTGATTGGTGGAACTGTTGAAGCTGCGACCATGCGTTCAAAGGAGCTTTTAAATGGCTGATATCACCTATGACGATTTTCTAAATGTCGATATCCGCGTAGGCACAGTGATCCGCGCAGAATCCTTTCCCGAGGCGCGAAAACCAGCGATTAAAATGTGGATCGATTTTGGCGGTGAAATTGGCGAACGCAAAACATCGGCTCAGGTCACAGCACACTATACTCCAGATCAACTGGTCGGAAAGCAGGTAATGGGCGTTGTGAATTTCCCTCCACGCCAAATCGGACCGTTTATGTCTGAGGTTCTGGTTTTGGGATGCATGGACGACTCGGGTGCAGTTGTTCTGATCGCTCCGGATCAAATTGTACCAAACGGGGGTCGGATGCATTAGTCCTTTATCGCCTGCCGCCAGTGTACGCGACATAGTGAGACATAGGTTTCATTTCCGCCAACTTGTATCTGTGCGCCGTCTTTCAATACGTTTCCTTGTTCGTCCTGTCGCACGACCATCGTTGCCTTTTTCCCGCAGTGGCAAATGGTGCGTATCTCTCGCATCTCATCCGCCAATGCCAGCAGTGCCGCCGAACCCGGGAATAGTTTACCTTGAAAATCAACGCGCAACCCATAACACATAACTGGTACCTTTAAATCATCCACAGCGCGGGCCAGTTGCCAAACCTGATCGGCGGACAAAAACTGTGCCTCATCGATGAAGACACATGCGCAGGGGCCAGTATTAAGGCGCTCTTGAATTTTTGAAAACAAGTCGGTTTCGGATGAAAAGGTATCTGCATCTGCGCCGATCCCAATACGTGATCCGATTCTGCCGGTTCCCGCGCGATTATCAAAATTTGCGGTCAACAGATATGTCTGCATCCCCCGTTCAGCATAGTTATAGGACGCCTGCAGCAAGAGCGTACTTTTGCCCGCGTTCATTGTTGAATATTGAAAGTAGAGTTTGGCCATTGCCAAGTCATGCCGTGAAGGAAGTTGAATTTCAAGCTGAAAGGGTGAGAAATAAATTAAGCAAAGCAGCACTTAATACAATCAGTAATCCAACGCCGAGGATGCCTAACCGCGACTGGTTTTCTGTCGGGAATGATTATCACGATTAACGAAGCAAAACGTTTATTGCGTGAAACTGTTGCTTTGCAGAAAATTTTGCTTGATATGAAAATGCATCGTTAGGAAGAAATAAATTAGCGCAAATGAAACAGATTGATCCAGTTTTGACAGACCGTGGTTCCAAATATGCGGTGACTGGGTCAGAGGCTCAAACCAAGGCTGACGCGCTGGCTATTTTAAAGCAATTAAAACGTTCGAAAAAATTTGCCAAGGCGACTCACAATACATGGGCACTTCTGTCATCGAGCGAGGGTGGTATTAAAAACGACGATGGTGAAGCAGGGGCAGGAGTTGTCATCCTACGCATGTTAGAACGAGAAAAATTGTTTGATCATGTTGTGATCGTCACACGTTGGTTTGGGGGTACGCATTTGGGGGGCGATCGATTTCGCCGTGTCCAAGACTGCGTACGTGCCTATTTGGATCAGGATTAAAGCCCGTCGAACTCGCATAGAACCTGTACGTCCATATTCATGGACTGAAGTTTTTTGCGGCCTCCTAGTTCAGGCAAATCCACAATAAACGAACATCCAATGATGTCGCCGCCAAGGCGTTCAATCAATTTGATTCCTGCTTCTGCCGTACCACCTGTGGCTAGCAGATCATCAACAAGCAGAATGCGTTCTCCCGCTTCGATCGCATCGTCATGGATTTCAAGAATCGCTTCGCCGTATTCCAATTTATAATCTTGCGAAATGGTGGTACCTGGCAATTTGCCCTTTTTACGAACAGGCACAAATCCTGTACCCAACTGATGGGCAATGGCCCCTCCTAGTATAAATCCACGCGCCTCTAACCCAACAACTTTGTCAATTGGCTGACCTGCGTAGGGATGCAACATTTGGTCGATGCACATGCGAAATCCGCGGGGATCCGCAAAAAGTGTCGTGACATCGCGAAACATGATCCCCTCGTGGGGGAAATCAACGATGGTGCGGATATAGTCTTTAACTGATTTCATGTCTCATCCTCAAAGTACACGACCAGCGATTGCATCCAGTTTTGCAACTAATTCGGGATCGCGTTTATCAGGGGCGGTCATGATTGCAAATTCGAGTGCTTTGTCGCAGCCATGTAGACAGTCGTTACGTTCTTGGTCCAGCAGCGCTGGTAAACGACTAACCATTTCGCGTGCATTGCCTGCGTTGCCTTGTAATGTTGCAATGATGGAGGTGATGTCGACGCTGCCGTGTTCTGGGTGCCAACTGTCATAATCCGTGATCATCGCAACCGAGGCATAGCACAGTTCTGCTTCGCGGGCCAATTTCGCCTCTGGCATATTGGTCATGCCAATTACATCCGCGCCCCAGCTTTCACGGTACGTTTTGCTCTCTGCAATGCTGGAAAACTGCGGACCTTCCATTGCCAAATAGGTGCCGCCATTGTGGACAGTAATCCCAGCATCAGTAGCTGCCTGGACACAGGCCGCCGATAGGCGAGGACAAGTTGGATACGCGACCGAAACATGAGCCACGCAGCCCGTTCCGAAAAACGATTTTTCGCGCGCAAACGTTCGATCGATGAATTGATCCACGACAACAAAATCGCCCGGGGCCATTTCCTCTCGGAACGATCCACAGGCCGAAACACTGATCACATCCGTGACTCCCAATCGTTTCATCGCATCAATATTCGCGCGGTATGGCACCGTTGTCGGTGAATATACGTGACCTCGTCCATGCCTTGGTAAAAACACCAATTCGACATCGTTTAATGTTCCTGTCAAAACCTGATCCGATGGGGCGCCCCACGGCGTTTCAACATCTGTCCATGTTGCGCCCACCATACCCTCGATATCGTAGATTCCTGAACCGCCAATGATTGCGATTTTTGTTTTGCGCATGATCCGTTCCTTATGCCTGAGTCTGGGAATAATTACCTGTCATGGTGCGATAGGTAAAATGACATTTTAAGTGATTTTGGACCATCTTGCTTTCCAACAGTGGAAAACTTGGATATGTGGGCGCAAAATCACACTTAAGGGGTACGTTATGACACCTGCAATCATGGCGCGCTTTGCACGTATGTCAAAGCCGGATTTTAGCCTTATGAACGATGAAGGGTTCACCGCATCGCGCCTGCGCATCGAAATTTTATCTGGTCTAACGGTTGCACTGGCCTTAGTACCTGAGGCTGTCGCTTTCGCATTTGTTGCGCATGTGCACCCGTTGGTGGGCCTCTATGCAGCCTTTATCGTCGGATTGATCACCGCACTATTTGGCGGACGTCCGGGAATGATTTCGGGTGCCACGGGTGCTTTGGCAGTGGTAATGGTCGCCTTGGTCATTGAACACGGTGTCGAATATTTGTTTGCTACCGTTGTTTTGATGGGGCTTTTGCAAATTTTTGCAGGTGTGATGCAATGGGGTAAATTTATCCGATTAGTCCCGCACCCCGTTATGTTGGGGTTTGTAAATGGTTTGGCCATCGTAATCTTTTTGGCGCAATTGACGCAATTCAAGGTTAGCGACGGCGATAGTCATGTTTGGTTAAGCGGCACACCCCTATACGTTATGTTGGCATTGGTGGTTTTAACAATGGTGATCATTCACTACCTTCCCAAATTAACCAAAGTCATTCCAGCACCCTTGGCAGGGATTGGCATTGTTGCGGCCATCGTGATTATTTTTGGACTGGACGTTCCACGCGTGGGCGACATGGCCTCTATCGAGGGCGGATTGCCATCATTCCAAATTCCTGTGGTCCCATTCACATGGGATACGCTGCAAATTATTTTGCCATATTCCATTATCTTGGCCGCGATTGGTTTGATTGAAAGTCTTTTGACACTTAACCTAGTGGGTGAAATGACAGGTAAACGTGGAGGGGCGAGCCAAGAGTGTGTAGCCCAAGGTTTGGCCAATACTGTGACAGGTTTCTTTGGAGGCATGGGTGGATGCGCGATGATCGGGCAATCCATGATTAACGTGAAATCAGGGGGGCGCACGCGTATTGCGGGTATCACAGCAGCGATGTTTTTGCTATTCTTCATTCTGGCAGGATCGTCCATCATTGAACAAATACCGCTTGCGGCACTTGTTGGTGTGATGTTCATGGTTGTGATTGGAACCTTTGCTTGGAACTCGTTCCGTATTATGCGCAAGGTGCCATTGATTGACGCATTCGTTATTGTTTTGGTGACGATTGTGACCGTTGCAACCGACTTAGCCGTGGCTGTGGTTGTTGGTGTTATCGTCTCTGCTTTAGCTTATGCGTGGAATAATGCGCGCCGTATCCACGCCCACACTGAACATGATTCAGATGGCGTAAAAGCCTATCGCATTCAAGGCCCATTGTTCTTTGGTTCGTCAGATGGTTTTATGGAATTATTCACTATCGATGCAGATCCATCACAGGTTATTGTGGATTTTGCCGATAGCCGCGTTGTGGATCAATCTGCACTCCAGGCGATTGAGGCTGTGGCTTTGAAATACGAAGCAGTGGGAAAACAAATTCAGCTGCGCCATCTAAGCCGGGATTGTCATAGTTTATTGACTAAAGCGGGTCATTTGATGGTTGATAGTGATGATGATCCAGAATACGAAATCGCCGCCAACTATTCTGTGCGAACCGGAATATTGGAAGGCGGTCACTAAACCATAAAAAAGACGCCATTTGGCGCCTTTTTTATTTGAACTGTTACTTACTCAGACACCAGCGCATCACCGCCTTTTGTGCGTGCAGCCTATTTTCAGCCTCATCAAAGATCGCTGAATTTGGTCCGTCCATTACTTCTGACGTGGCCTCTTCGTTGCGGTGTGCAGGAAGGCAATGCATGAATAATGCATTCTCATTCGCATGGGCCATTAATTCGGCATTGACCTGATAGGCACGCAGTTGATTGTGGCGGCGTTCACGGGTTGTTGGATGATCATGCATGCTGACCCAGGTGTCGGTAACGACCAAATCAGCACCCTTAACTGCCTTATGCGGATCGCGTTCGATTTGTATATTTGATCCTTTTGCGCGGGCTTCTTCAATGAAACCTATTTCTGGGTCCAATTGTTCTGGTCCCGTATAGGTCAGGTCAAACCCAAATTGGCCCGCCGCGTGCGCAAAGCTGGCAAAGACGTTATTGCCATCGCCTGACCAGACTACCTTTTTACCTTTGATCGGACCACGGTGCTCTTCGAAGGTCATTATATCAGCCATGATCTGACAGGGATGTGTGCGGTTGGTTAGTCCATTGATAACGGGCACATCCGCATATTCGGCCATTTCCAATAATGTGGCCTCTTCAAAAGTGCGGATCATGATCATGTCCACATATCGGCTAAGTACTCGGGCTGTGTCGGCGATGGTTTCACCATGCCCCAATTGCATGTCCGCCCCCGACAGAACCATGGTTTGTCCACCCAATTGACGCACACCCACGTCAAAACTGACCCGTGTACGTGTCGATGGTTTTTCGAAAATCAGCGCAACCATATGACCGGCTAATGGTTGTTCGGCATCCATGGCGCCCTTTGGTTGGCCTTTGCGCGCATCCTTCATATCGCGCGCATGATCAATGATTTTGCGCAGCTCTGACGGTGCAACTTTATTGATATCTAAAAAGTGGTCCATTGTTATTTCTTTCGTTCTTATCCCAGGCTTTGTGCCGCGGACGAGAGGCGTGCTATTGCCTCATCAATTTCGTTTTTTGTGATCGTCAATGCAGGAACAAATCGCACCACATTGTCCCCTGCGGGTACCGTTAAAATCAGAGCGTCATATCCAGCATTCACAAAATCTATATTGGACACTGCGCATTCCAAACCCATCATCAATCCTTTGCCACGCACTGATTTGAAGGTGTTTGGATGGCGGGCTACCAAATCCTGAAGACCTGCTTTGAAATAGGCGGCTTTTTCGGTAACCTCGTCCAAGAACACCGCGTCACCAACTAACTCCAAAACTTTGTTGCCAACTGCGCAGCCCAGTGGGTTACCCCCATAAGTCGATCCATGTGTCCCCGCGGTCATGCCAGACGCGGCCTCCTCACTGGCCAATACAGCACCGAGTGGAAAACCACCCCCGATCCCTTTGGCCACCATCATTATATCAGGATTGATGCCAGCCCATTCATGTGCAAATAATTTGCCTGTCCGACCAACGCCGCATTGCACCTCATCAAAAATTAAAAGTAGACCATTTTCGTCGCAGAGGTCACGCAAACCCTTTAAACATTGTTCAGGAACGGGGCGAATACCGCCTTCACCTTGGATTGGTTCAATCATAATCGCAGCAGTTTTACCCGATATGGTTGCCTTAATTGCATCGTGATCGTTCCATTTTAAATGCACAAACCCGGGAAGTAACGGACCAAAACCCTTGGTCATTTTTTCGGATCCTGCCGCCGCAATCCCAGCAGAAGAGCGACCGTGAAAGGATCCTTCAAATGTAATGATTTCAACCCGCTCTGGCTGACCCTTTTCATACCAATATTTGCGTGCCATTTTTACTGCCAATTCGCAGCTTTCCGTGCCGGAATTGGTAAAAAATACGGTGTCGGCAAAGGTCAATGACACCAATTGATCCGCCAGATGTTGTTGGTTTGGGATCTCGTACAGATTTGATACATGCCACAGGTTTTCCGCCTGCTCGGTCAAGGCTTCGACCAAATCGGGATGTGCATGGCCAAGTGCATTCACTGCAATGCCTGCGCCTAAATCCAAAAATCGGCGTCCATCTGCCTCGATCAACCAAGTTCCTTCACCTTTTACAAAATTCAAAGGTGCACGTGCATATGTTGGTAGAACGGACGCAATCATCGTCATAATCCTTTAAAAGTTAGAGCCCTTTTCGTGCAGTATGGGCATGGACAAGTCAATCAATTAGGAGGGTTTCGCGCATCTTTGCGTAGATATCAAAAGGCGACGTCACCAGATCAGTGGCGTCGGCGTCGCAAGCAATATGATTTATTCGCTTTTATCATGCGCTCGCGGTTAAACCCGCGATCATAAAAATGCAAGCTTAATCGTCGGGGCGCGCAAGGGTAAAGGTTTTTTCGACTATGGAATAATCGCGGTATCCTAGGCGGCTAAGAGGGATAAATTTGGTCACATCAAATTTGCCATCTTCGATAAATGAATCGTTCATATGCACTCCCACAACCTCTCCAAACACGGCGTGATTTGATTGCCCCCCGAGCTGAACGATTTGCGTCAGCCTGCATTCAAATGTTGCGGGTGCAATCGCAACATGCGGGCAATTGATGATTTGGCTTTCTGCTTTTTCCAACCCAGCGACGTCAAATTCATCCATGTCTTTTGGGAGCGTCGAAGATGTTTTGTTCATTGCATCACGCAAATCATAGGAAACTACATTCACACAAAACACGCCTGTATCGCGGATGTTCGCTACAGAGTCTTTGGTATCATCTTGATCTGGTTTGGAGGATGTTGACGCGAACATGACCTGTGGGGGTGTGTAGGCCACGGCGTTGAAAAACGAATACGGCGCTAGGTTATCAATCCCGTCAGCGCTGCGTGTTGAAATCCAGCCAATGGGGCGTGGGGTTACGATTGCATTAAATGGATTGTGTGGCAGGCCATGGCCGTTGCGTGGTTCGTAAAACATCTGCATTCTCCTATTTGCTACGGACATAGTGCCGTGTTAGGCAGCATTCTAGTCATAATTTTCGTACTGGGGGTGTGTGCGTGTTTCACATCACACAAGAAAAATCAGCAGATTGGTGGGAGGTCGAGGCCCTCTATGATCTGTGTTTTGCCCCTGGTCGAACGGCATTGTCGTCTTATCGACTGCGCGAAAGCATTGATCCAGTTCCTGAATTATCGCTGATTGCGCGTGATTCAGAGTATATTTTGGCGGGGGCAATTCGTCATTGGCCTGTGCGTATTGGGAATGATTATGCTCTATTGCTGGGCCCCATCGCCGTTCACCCCACGCGGCAGGGTGAAGGATTGGGTGGTTTGCTTATACGAGAAAGTATTCAACTTGCATCTGCGATTGGCTGGGAACGTATTTTACTCGTGGGGGATGCGCCTTATTATTCGCGTTTTGGGTTTAAAAAACTATCTGACGTGATCATGCCGCATCCAACAAATCCGGATCGTGTGCTGGGCCTTGCCTTGCGTGAAAATGCTTGGGCAGGATTAAAGGGTGCCGTGGAAAAATCCGAAATTTAATAGGGCGTTCCGTTGTTTTAAATGGCTGTAGGTTCAGAGACGCAAGTTCAATGCATCAACACCGTTGATAACGCGATCCCCTATGTCCGTAATTGCCAATAGTCGGGTCCCTTGTGTAAAGGTATCACAAGAGGAAACTGCCTGCGCAATTCAATAGGTTGGACAGGGGAAAAATTTGCGGTATCTGGGCAACTATGAACCGATATGCAATAAAGGTGGAATATCATGGCGCCCCGTTCACCGGATGGCAACGGCAGGTTGATCATCCCTCTGTTCAGGGCGCGATTGAGATTGCTTTGGCCAAATTGGAACCGCGCGCGCATTCGATTGCAGCAGCGGGTCGCACAGATGCAGGCGTCCATGCCACGGCACAGGTCGCACACTGTGACATGGAAAAGGATTGGGATCCTTTTCGGTTATCCGAGGCGCTGAATTATCATCTCAAACCCTTACCCGTATCGATTACGGCTTGCGCCCAAGTTGATGCAGATTGGCACGCCCGTTTTAGTGCGGTTGAACGGCAGTATGTATTTCGCCTGCTGTGTCGTCGTGCACCCGCGACACATGATTCGGGGTTGGTGTGGCAGGTCAATCACGATTTGGACCCTGAGGCGATGCAAGAGGGGGCCAAACATTTGCTGGGCTTACATGATTTCACAACCTTTCGATCTTCGATCTGTCAGGCGGCAAGCCCTGTCAAAACACTGGATGAATTAACGGTCACAAAAATTGACGGATGGTCCGGCACCGAAATCCGTTTTTTCGTGCGGGCTCGCAGTTTTTTGCATAATCAAGTGCGTAGTTTTGTCGGGACACTCGAGAGGGTTGGTGCAGGGGCATGGGATCCGATTGATGTGAAAACGGCGCTTGATGCCTGCGAACGCGCAGCTTGTGGTCCTGTTTCACCACCGCAGGGTTTATATTTGGCAGGGGTGCGCTATCCCGAGGACCCATTTGCCTAAACCGCAATCAGGTGCTACGAGGTTTTGCTCGTAGTGTTGGAGCAGCCTTTGTTGGATCTTCGGGCCATGGATGTTTGGGATATCGCCCGCGCATGTCCTTACGTACATCTGCATAACTAGTTGCCCAAAAACCTGGGATATCCATTGTCGTTTGCACTGGCCGCCCCGCAGGAGAGAGCAAGGTGACACGTAATGGTTTGCCTATGACCTGCGGATGTGTCACCTGTCCAAACATTTCCTGCAGGCGCAATGTGATCTGAGGTTGTTCGCCATTGTAATCAATGGGAATCTTGTGCCCGAGTGGGGATATGAAGTGACTGGGGGCCAAGCGATCCAATTTGCTTTGTTGATTCCAGTTCAATCTGGCTTTTAGCGCCGGCGTGATATCAAATTTACGCCAGGCCTCCCTCGTTGTGATTGCTGTTAAATAAGGTAATAACCAATCATCCAGTTCGTGTAATAGTGTTGCTTCGTCAAACCCTGCAAACTCGTTAGGTGCAAGTCGCACGCGTGCTAAAAACCGTTCTGCGCTGGGCGTAAGTGTCAGCCCCAAATCACGCACGCCATCCAACATTGCTGTTGCTAATTCCGCATCACTCACGCCTTTCCAAATTTGGTCGTTTAAGATGAGGCTGCCAAAATATTCTCGTTTGCGGGCGATAACGCGCCCATCACGTTTCGACCATTCACAGACGTTTTGCCAATAGATGCGATCGTCGAATAGATCACGAATTTCACCTTCTGATATTGGCAGCGCAAGACGTATTTGCGCCTCCCTTGGGTCACCATCCAACTCAATGGCCACAATATAGCGCTGAGAGGCAAGTGCATCTTCGTCCAGCATGATCGCGCCTTTGCCACCCGATAGAATGAAACGAGGGGTTTTTCCACTGCGACGTGCGCCGATCCGATCAGGAAAGGCCAAGGCCAGCACTTGAGCAACGCTGTAGCGAGGCGCATTTTGTGCCGCAAAGCGGTTAAGTCGCTTGGCCTCAAATTTTATGCGATTGCGCATGGGTTTGGGGACATTGGGCTCGTCATCCATGATGGCTTGGATACGTTTGTTAAAATCACTTTGTCCCGATTTCTTTAATATATCCCGTTCGCCCAGCAGTGCCGCGACCAGTGTTGCGTTTTCTCCCGCCTTGGTGATCATATGGGCAATTCTGGGATGTGCGGGCACCCGTGATAGTGCGCGCCCGTAATCAGTAATTCGCCCTGTCTGATCTAACGCGCCCAACATTGTCAACACGGCGCGCGCGTCATCCAAAGTTGCAGTATTGGGAGGGGTTAATAGGGCAAGGTCATGTTCATTTGTTCCCCACTGTGCTAAATCGAGTGCGAACGTTGCCAGATCCGCACGTTCAATTTCAGCAGGTGCGAATTTGGGCATCTGACCCTCTTCTGCGCGGGACCAATATTTGAAACATGTGCCTGTCGACAAACGCCCAGCGCGTCCCATACGCTGTGTCGCCTCGGCCTGGGACGCTTTGGTGGTGACCAGGCGCGACATTCCGGTGCCCGCATCATAAATTGCACGGCGTGCCAATCCACTATCGACAACGGCCGTGATACCCTCAATCGTTAGGGATGTTTCTGCGATCGATGTTGCCAAGACAACCTTGCGCCCCTTTTGGGGTGGGGTAATGGCCAAACGCTGTTCTTTGAAATCCAGCGCGCCATACAAAGGATAGATAGATACGTCATGGGCTAAGCCGCTTGACAGCATACGCATGACGTTTCGAATTTCCCGTTCCCCGGGTAAAAACACCAAAACGCTACCACCGGTTTGTTCCAACGCCTGTTTGACCAATTCGGCGATTCCGACTTCAAGGCGCTGTTTTGTTGCTACAGGGCGCGGCAGCCAAACGGATGTGACGGGATAACTGTGCCCTTGTGAGGTAATGACAGGCGCATCCCGCATCAATTTTGATATTGGTTCAGCGTCGAGTGTTGCAGACATCACCACGATCCGCAGATCATTGCGTAGTGCGTCCTGTATTTCCAAACTTAGGGCTAGTCCAAGATCCGCATTCAAAGAACGTTCGTGAAATTCGTCAAAAATGAGGCAAGAAATACCGTGCAACTCAGGGTCCGATTGAATCATACGTGTGAGAATGCCTTCGGTGACAACCTCTATCCTTGTTTTGCTTGATGTCTTGGTCTCTCCCCGAACGCGATAACCAACAGTTTCTCCGACTTCTTGGGTCAATGATGCGGCCATGCGCTCCGCCGCTGCACGGGCCGCTAAACGGCGTGGTTCTAACATAATAATTTTTTTGTCAAAGCCGCCGTTGGATAACAGTGCCAATGGCACTACAGTTGTTTTGCCCGCACCTGGCGGTGCACATAAAACAACGCGCTGGTCTGTGCGCAGAGCACGGATCAGTTCATTCAGAACGTCGTGAATCGGTAGTTGGCCATCCATGGATAGCGTTATCTACGAACAAAAGCCGCCCGTCCACGTGCAGATTTCACATCAAATCGTTGGAAATAGTAGTTTTGATCGGTTTTTTGATAGGTGACGGTGAACGGAAACGTTTTTCCCTGCTTCAATTCGTTTTTCGAAAATCCGCCTTCGCGACTATAGATCCCATTACATGTTGCGCGTGCTCCTAACTCGTTCGGGTTGGATAGGGAAATTCGAACGCGACGCGCCCCATCAAATATGGTCACATCCTGATCGCATAAATTTCCTTGGTCCACATCACGCAAGATTTCAAAAATCGCGGTCATCGGGTCCAAAGTACCTCTTTGTGTTTTCGGGTCTAACCAATGTGGCTTGGGAAGTTTGGCTGAGCGAATATTGGGAACGCCCGAGCGGTAGATGATTTCCCGTTCTTCTTTGCGTTTTCCCGTATCTGATTTTTCCGAATACTTTGATGGAGAGTATTGATCGCCTTTGTACGACCCCGTCACCGTCAAATCATACAGAAACGTGGTCATGGTTGCAGCAAGACCCGTTGGATAAAGCAGACCAGACGCTGCGTAGGTTGTGCCGTTCTTTTGAAGGGTATACCGCAACTCGCCTGCCTTCAGACCAAGGATCGTAACATCAAAATGCATTCGTGTAGTTTCGGCCTGAACTGATTGTGCAAAAAATACTGTAAATGCTGCACCAATTAAATTTTGAATTTTGACTTTTTGCATTTAAAATCCCACCGCGGACTGGACATTACCCATGTAATCAAGGCAAGAAACGAAGCCAAAGGTCAACTTACACAAGCGTGTTCTGCGGAAAGCTGCCGAAATGGGTGTTTCAAAAATTGATGTGGATAAGCTTTTGGCTGGGGATCGCCGTGCCTTGTCCAAGGCCATTACACTGGTCGAAAGTTCGCGTTCGGACCACCGTGCATTGGCGCTTGAGCTGTTAGAGGCCGCGTCGAAGGCAAATCGTCAGGCCCTGCGCATTGGTTTGTCGGGAACACCAGGTGTTGGCAAATCAACCTTCATCGAAAGCTTTGGTACGTATTTAACGGATCAGGGATTGAAAGTTGCGGTACTTGCAGTTGATCCCAGTTCGGCCCGCACTGGCGGGTCTATTTTGGGTGATAAAACACGCATGGATCGGTTGTCGCGCAATCCAAAGGCGTTTATCCGCCCTTCGCCAAGTCAATTACAACTTGGAGGTGTGGCGCGCCGCACGCGCGAGGCAGTCGCGATTTGCGAAGCAGCAGGTTTTGATATTGTGCTGATTGAAACCGTTGGAGTTGGACAATCTGAAACAATTGTATCGCAGATTTCCGATTTGTTTTTGTTGCTGCTCGCGCCAGCTGGGGGCGATGAATTGCAGGGCGTCAAACGCGGCATCATGGAAATTGCCGATATGATTTTGATTAATAAAGCAGATGGTGATCTAAAGGCAACAGCGACACGTACTTGTGCGGATTATGCAGGCGCGCTGCGCCTGTTACGATCACGCCCGAATGATCCCAAAGGATTTCCCATGGCGATGACGGTCTCCGCGATTGAAGAAATCGGCCTGTCAGATGCTTGGGATAAAATCAACGAACTGATCTCTTGGCGACGTGCACAAGGATATTTTGACCAGACGCGGCAAAGCCAAGTTTCATTTTGGTTCAAAGAGGATATTCGCCAAATGTTGCTGTCACAACTGAATGGTGCAGAGGCGCGTGAACGCATGGACGGGTTAGAAGCTGCAATTCAGGCAGGGGAAATATCGGCATCCCTTGCTGCCAATTCTTTCGTCAATGATTTAAAGTCGAAACGATTCGATTAGCTGAGTGATTGACAAATTTTTGCCCAGCAAAAACACGGATCTGCGGTGTATAAATATTTAAAGGACCTAAAATTCGTAAATTGCGGGTTCTGGCTTCTTGACCTTACCCAGATTTGCACATAGAAGCACATGAACTGAATTTTGGCGCGGCCCCATCAGCGGCGCCTTTTTATATTGGCCAGCGGTTGATGCAGGTCAGACGAAAATAGATGAGGATAAGATCATGTCGCGACGCTGCGAATTGACTGGAAAGGGCCCGATGACTGGCAACAACGTCAGCCACGCCAACAACAAAACACGTCGTCGCTTTTTGCCAAACCTGAACGACGTTACGCTGCAATCTGAAACATTGGGCCGTGGGTTCAAGTTGCGCATTTCTGCAGCGGCTCTACGCTCTGTTGATCACCGTGGTGGGCTTGATGCATTTTTGGCGAAAGCAAAAGATGGTGAACTATCTGACAACGCGCTAAAGATCAAAAAAGAGATCGCAAAAGCACAAACAGCGTAAGTGTCGCACTAAGATTTATTGAAGACCCTGTCGCAGTGTGGCAAGTTTTTTTTTGAGTCTTAGTGTCGGGTGATCCCATTCCTAACTTACTTCGCATAAGTTTGATCCTTGCCATGATCATTGGCGCGTTTTCGCGCGCCCATGCGATGCCGCATCAACAAGATGTTGCGCATATCGTTCCTGTTTGCGCAGGCGGTTTAATGATTGTGGTCATGCTAGATGCAAATGGCGATCCGATTGAGCGACAGATAAAATGCCCTGATTGTATTTCCGTATTGGTGCTCTCTGATATTGCATCGGGGGCTGCGATTTTGCGTGATAGCAATGCACAGGCAAATCAATATTGGACCACGCATGCACAATGCGCGTCAGTGCTTTTTGATGGTTTTGATCAACGGGCTCCACCCATCCACTCTTGATTTCAAAACCGACACAAAAAATCAGGAGATCAAAATGAAAATCAGAAACATTCTTTCTGCAGCAATTGTTGCGGTAATCACAGGCACCTCGTTACTCGCGGCTGACGTTATGGTGATTGATGCTTACGCACGCGTCGCTAGCAAAGTTGCCAAATCGGGTGCCGCATTTTTGATCATTCACAACCGTTCAGATCAGGATGATCGTTTGATTGCAGCTTCATCTGATGTCGCGAAGCGTGTCGAGCTTCATACGCATCTAGAAGAGAATGGCGTGATGAAGATGACCAAGCTTGAAGATGGTATGATAATTCCTGCGGGCGCTATGCATGCGTTGAAACGGGGTAGCGATCATGTGATGTTCATGGGTCTGACACGCTCTTTAGAACATGGGGATATGATTGAACTTACCCTAAGTTTCGAACATGCGGGAGACGTGACAATGAAGGTACAAGTCGATTTGGAACGTCAGGATAAAATGTCTACACAAACGCATTAGCACTAAACTTAATCTTGGCTGGGTGATACCCAGCCCCTTTTTCACTCCTCCCTTGGCAAGTCACGGAATTGCGCGTATACGGCCAGCCTGAAAATAAGGATATTAAAATGCAGCAAGGTAGCGCCAATCTTAACATTATGATGAAAGCCGCGCGTAAGGCGGGGCGTTCCCTTTCCAAAGATTTTCGCGAAGTGGAAAATCTTCAGGTATCACGAAAAGGGGCAGGAGATTTTGTGTCACGTGCGGATTTAGCTGCAGAGAAGATCATTCGCGAAGAATTGACCGAGGCGCGCCCCACTTATGGGTTCTTAGGTGAAGAAACGGGTAAAGTAGATGGTCAGGACCCAACGCGTCGTTGGATTGTTGATCCGCTCGATGGAACGACAAACTTTTTGCACGGGCTGCCGCACTGGGCAGTTTCTATCGCGCTTGAGCATAAGGGGCAGTTGATAGCGGCCGTTGTGTATGATCCTACCAAGGATGAGATGTTTGTTGCAGAAAAAGGGGCAGGCGCGTGGATGAACGAAATGCGCATTCGTGTGTCTCCACGCTATCGTGTTGAAGACAGCCTATATGCAACAGGAATTCCATTTTCAGGACGCGCCGGAGATTTGCCTGAGACACTGCAGGATTTAGCGAAACTGATGCCTGTTTGTGCGGGAGTTCGTCGTTTTGGGGCGGCGTCTTTGGATTTGGCGTATGTGGCCAGCGCACGATATGATGGATTCTGGGAGCGTGGGCTTAAATCGTGGGATATGGCTGCTGGTTTATTGATTGCGAAAGAGGCGGGTGCATTGGTTGAAGGTTTAACACCAGGTACCAATCCCATGGAAACAGGCGATGTGATTGTTGCAAGCGAAGCGCAGTTTGAGGCGCTCGCAAAGATCCTGCGGAGCTAACTATCGACGTGGCCTACGTGGTATTTTTGGGATCCCTGATTGAATGAGTGTGTATTTCGCCTCTGGATGTGGCGGCGCGCCATCTGTTGCACGCCAAAATGCTCCATATCCTTTTGCGCGCCACCGCGGGTAGATCATCGCCATACCTGCAAAAAATCCACCAATGTGAGCCCAATAGGCAACGCCACCTGCTTCGGTGTCCAAGCCAAAGCCGCCCAAGAATTGCATCGCAATCCAAATGCTCAATACGATCCATGCGCGGAGTGTGAAGATTTTAAAAAAGATGATGAAAATCAGAATGATATCGACACGCGCCTTGGGATATAGCAACAGATAGGCACCCATAACACCTGCGACAGCCCCAGATGCACCAATTACGGGGACATCAGAAATGGGCGATAT
>Ga0255765_1002125_pt1 | contig 23101 bp, 21 predicted proteins | sample 041ome_8_FD_179965 | JGI IMG/M metagenome (GOLD analysis project Ga0255765, IMG submission 179965) | Coastal salt marsh microbial communities from the Groves Creek Marsh, Skidaway Island, Georgia - 041407BS metaG (version 2) | ecosystem: Environmental > Aquatic > Marine > Intertidal zone > Salt...
ATTTATTAATCATATCTTGAACTAAAAATCGTTCTTGAGAACGTCTTAAGTTATCTTTCCAAACAGATTCATAAATACAATTATGGAAATAGTAATACTCCAAATGTTTAAATTCAGTCTTAATGGCAGAAAATAACTCTTCACATAATTTTATGTATGGGTCCATTGACCCACCAACATCAAAAAGCACTAACACTTTTACAGTATTCGATCTTTCTGGGACCATATGTATATCTAAATATCCTGCATTTTTAGCAGTAGACTTTATTGTCCCATCCATATCTAGCTCCAAATCATTACCTTGACGGGCAAATTTTCGAAGTCTTCTTAGGGCCATCTTAATATCTCTTATGCCAATAATTATTGAGTCATCTAAATTACTATATTGTCTTTGTTCCCAAACTTTAACTGCACTTTTTTGACCGCCCTCTCCACCAACTCTTATACCTTCAGGGTTTTGACCACCATGTCCAAATGGAGATGTACCATTGGTACCAACCCATTTATTACCGCCCTCATGTCTTTCTTTTTGTTCTTCTAATCTTTTTTTAAATTCTTCAAGTAACTTATCCAAACCACCAAGTGATTTAATTTTCTTGAGTTCTTCTGGATCAAGCTCTTTTTCAAAAGCCTTTCTTAGCCAATCTTCAGGAATTAATGCTTGGAATATATCCTCAAGCTTTTCAATACCCTTAAAGTAAATATCAAAGGCTTTATCAAATTTATCATAATGTTTTTCATCTTTTACCAAAATCGCTCTAGATAAATAATAAAAATCATCAATATTTGCATAAACTAATTGTTTTTCTAAGGCTCCTAACAAATCAAGCAGTTCTCTTAGAGTGCAAGGGATTCCAGAAGATCTAACAGTTTGAAAGAGGTTGATTAACATTTATTTATTAGCAGCTTCTCTTCGTGACATAAATGCAAGACGCTCTAAAAGTTGAACATCTTGTTCGTTTTTAAGTAATGCTCCATACAAAGGTGGAATAGCTTTAGATGAATCTGCATTTTTTAATATTTCGTCAGGCATATCATCTGATAGTAGGAGCTTTAACCAATCAATTAATTCAGAGGTAGATGGTTTTTTCTTTAACCCAGGTATTTTTCTTAAATCAAAAAATATTTCCAGCGCTTCATTTACAAGCTTTTTTTTGATTTTTGGGTAATGCACTGAAACAATTTTATTCATAGTTTCTCTATCAGGGAACTGAATATAATGAAAGAAACATCGTCTTAAAAAAGCATCAGGTAGTTCCTTTTCATTATTTGAAGTCATCACAATTAAAGGTCTATGCTTCGCCTTAATTGTTTCACCTGTTTCGTAGCAAAAGAATTCCATTCTATCTATTTCTTGAAGCAAGTCGTTTGGAAACTCAATATCTGCTTTATCTATCTCGTCAATTAATAAAACAACTTGCTTTTCCGATGTAAAAGCCTCCCATAGCTTCCCTTTTTTAATATAATTTTTAATGTCTTTAACTCGCTCGTCTCCAAGCTGAGAGTCTCTTAGTCTTGTTACAGCATCATATTCATACAAGCCCTGTGAAGCCTTTGTAGTTGATTTAATATGCCACTCAATAAGCTCCATATCCAAAGCTTTTGCAACTTCTACTGCAAGTAAAGTCTTTCCTGTACCAGGCTCACCTTTTATTAATAAAGGTCTCTCAAGAGCCATTGAGGCATTAACGGCCATACTTAAATCTTCAGTAGCAATATAATTTTTGGTTCCTTTGAATTGCATAATTCTTCCTTTTAATTAGATAGTTTTTCTTCTGACTTTAGTATTCTAGTGAGTTGTCGACTTGAAGCAACTAAATTCTCATTTAAATCCCAAATATTACAGTCTTGTTCAAAAAAACCTTTGTTAATATCTTTTGCTATAAAATCAGCAAACAAGATTTCAGTAGTTGGCATTTGTCTTATATGTGTAGTCAAACTATATGTAGGTATCCAACCCAAAGGTCCGTATTTATTTGATACAACTGGTGGAGCTACATCTACATAAAATGATAAAACATACTGATCTGGGATACCTCCATCCATTTGCATATATGATGAACACCTAGCTTCTGCATCATCTGTATCTATATCTCTATCCCACCAGGCATGGCGTGGGTGAACTGTGCAACTTAGTTGATGAATAAATGAAGGAGTAAACCCTGGTGATATTTTGTCATAATTTAAATCTTTATATTGATCTCTTGAAAATTCTTTCATAATTTTAGGTGGATTGGTTTCTAATGCGTCATATCCTTTCATGTGTTCAAAGTCTGAGCATATTGCATTGAATACAGTACATATTTTGCTATCTTGTATGAGCTTAACAATGCCTGATGATGTTCCTCTAGAAACTTTAAATACTTCAACTTCTAACAGAAAGTCTTTTGCTTCAATCCTATCCAAGTATTGTATTGATGAACTTATTGCTACTGAATGAGGTACAGATGATGTTAATGCCTTATGCATAAGTGCATTTAAATAACCACCATTAGGAGTTTTACCAACAAAATACCTAGAATCTGGATTAATACTGTAAGTATTTGCAGAGACGGTTTCTAATAACAAAGCCTTTTGAAATTGATCAAATTGATTCATGATTCAACAATTTTAGTTCATAATTCCTTTTTATAGAAATTAAGCAGACCATATGATTAATTTATTTGATATAGCTTGTAACTTTTCTAGTGATCGTTTTGATAATGATTTAAATGAAGTTATTCAAAGAGCTAAAAATAATAACGTAACAAAATTTTTAGTAGTATCTGCCTCACTTAAGGATGCTGAAAGAGTTCACAGAATATATCAAGATAATAAAGATTCATGTTTTTTTACTATTGGTGTTCATCCCCATCATGCTAATGAATTTGATTCATTCTCATCTACAGAGATGATAAAACTTATCGAAGAATATAAACCCCACAGCGTTGGAGAAACTGGATTAGATTTCTTTAGAAACATTTCATCATATGAAAAACAACTATTTGCATTTGAAGAGCAAATTCAGATCGCTATTAAAACTAATCTGCCATTATTTCTTCACCAAAGAGATGCCCATGAAGATTTTATGAAAATAATTTCAAAATATAAAAAAGATATTTCAAAGGCTGTTGTCCATTGTTTTACTGGAACGCAAAAAGAATTAGATGATTATTTAGAAATGGGATTTCATATTGGTCTTACTGGCTGGATATGTGATGAAAGAAGAAATTTAGATTTAAGAAAATCCTTGATTAATATTCCTATTGAAAAGCTTATGATTGAAACTGACTGTCCGTATTTGATTCCTAGGAATCTTAACGATAAACCAAAAAATAATAGGAATGAACCATCTTATCTTCCTCATATTGCAAGCGAGATAGCTAGTTTAGTTAAAATTGATATAGATGAGCTGGCTAATGCAACATTTCAGAACAGTATGAATTTTTTTAAATAAAAGCTTTTCTATCTAAATTATATTCTTTACAGATATCATCAACATCAGAACCAACTTTCTTGGAGTTATGTTTTATTGATAATTTGTCAACAGAAAATCTTGGAGCAGGTGCAGGTTGATTAAAACCATCTATATCAACAAACGCATTTCTTGCAATATTATGATCATCTTCTTTAGCTTCATCCATATTCAATATTGGAGTCACGCAACCATCAGTATCAGAAAAAATGTTTACCCAATGATTTCTCGGCTTAGATTTAATTTTTTGTGCAATTAAATCTTTCAATTCTCCCCATAATTCTTTATTCATTTGATCTTTGAACTTAGGATCATCTAATTCAAGCTTTTCTAATAAAATTGAATAAAATTGTGGCTCTATAGACCCAACAGCAAGATACTTATTATCAGAACATTCATAGGTATTATAAAAATGTGATGCTCCATCAAGAAAATTAGATTCTCTTTCGTCTTTCCAGTAACCCATTTCTTTTAAAGAATAAAAAAAACTCATTAACGATAGACTTCCATCAATCATTGCCGAATCAACCACCTGACCTTTTCCAGTTTTTATTGAATTTATAACAGCAGCAAGTATTCCCATAGCAAGCATCATGCCTCCGCCACCATAATCGCCTACCAAGTTAAGTGGTATGGCTGGATTTGAATCTTTTTTTCCTATTGCGTTTAATGCTCCAGATAAGCTGATGTAGTTAATATCATGTCCAGCTTTTCTAGACATAGGTCCTTCCTGACCCCACCCTGTCATTCTTCCATAAACCAAAGCTTTATTGAGCTTCAAGCACTCTTCAGGACCAAGTCCTAATTTTTCCATAACCCCTGGTCTAAAGCCTTCAAACAAAACGTCGACTGAAGAAATTAATTTGAGTATTTCTCTAACTGATTCAGGATTTTTTAAATCTGCAACAATGGATCTTTTTGATCTGTTATGGATGTCAAATTTATTATGAGAATCTTTGTCACCAATTCTGCTTAGTCTGATTACATCAGCACCCATATCTGCAAGAAGCATTCCACAGTATGGGCCAGGACCAATACCTGAAAACTCTAAAACTGTTACACCCTTCAATGGACCCATTAGAATATATTATTGGAAAACTTTAAATTTAACCAATAAATTTGGAAGAAGAGATAATGAAGAAATGAAAGCTATTAACATAGCTAATGCAGTAAATATTCCAAAAAGTTGGGTTGGAAAAAAATTAGATAACGACAATATTGAAAAGCCAGTTGCAATTGTAGCTGCAGTATAAAAGATAGCCCTTCCTGTAGTTGTATGAGCATTTTGTAAAGCCATCTCAATTGAATGAGTAACTTTCATTTCTTTTTTATATCTGTAAATATAGTGAATAGTATTATCAACAGCCATTCCAACACTTATTGCTGCAACAGTTATGGTCATAATATCTAATGGAATTTTTAACAATCCTAAGATACCTACAACAGAAGAAGCAACAAAAATATTAGGTATTAATCCGATAACCATTATTTTAAATGACTTAAAGATTAATAAGAGCATTAAAGCAATGACACTAAATACAATAAGCAAAGAACCTATTTGTGATTGAAATAAAGATTGCAACATGTTGTTATAAAGAACTGCTAATCCAGTAATCTCAAACCTATCTTCTGATAAATTAAATTTTGTTATCAAATCATTATTAATTTTTTCTAATAATTCGTTTCTATTTAGATTCTCAGCTGATTCATTGACTCTTGTAGAGATTCTTACAATTGAATCATCTTTATTTATATATGAATAAAGTAGCGTCTCTCTGATATCTTCGGGTAACACAGATCTTAGAAGAGCTAATTCTAGATCATTTAAATCTTCTCCGTCATTAATTAGTCTTGCAAGTTTGATACCGCTGGCTACGCTAAGCACTTTACCAATTTCAGGAAGAGAATCTAAATAATCATGAATTTCTTCAAGCTCAGCTAATGAATACACATTCCACCAATATCCAGACGCGCTGCTACTTTCATCATCAAAAAGACTATCATCAAAAAACTCATCTTCAATTAAATCATCTGATGCTATAAATGATGGCTCTTTGATTATGATATCTAATGTTGCTGTTCCTCCTAAGTTTTGATCGATCTCCAACATCCCTTGATATATTTCAGTTTCCTCATCAAAGTAATCAATAAATCTATTCTCAACTACGAGTTTTGTTGTTCCAAATATCAATACACAAAAAACTACACTAAAAGTTAAATAAATATAGTTAGAGTGGTTCTTGGAGATAGCTAAGATTTTATTAGTAATTTTATAAAGCGACAGGTAATCATTGCTTTTATCTTTTTTAATTAAGCTTAAGGAACTTGGTAAGAATGAAAAAGTAAAAATAAAGGCTATTGATATTCCAAATGCCATCATTTTTCCAAATTCAATTACTGGCTTTAAGTCACCTAAAAGTAATGATAAAAATGCTACAGCGGTTGTGAGGGCTGCAAAAAAACAAGGCAAAAACATTTGATCTACAGCATCTACTAATGATTTATTGTTATCTGTCGGGCCTTTTTGTAATTCATTAATTTTTACCAAGACATGAACTGTCAATGAAATGGTCAAAATCAACAATAAGGCAATAAAATTTGAAGAAACGACGCTTATTTTCCAATCCATATAACCCAGAAAGCCAGCGGTTACGAAGGTTGTTAAAAAAGCATTAGATATTGGGAGTATTACAAACCAAATATTTCCAAAAAAAAGAAAAAGCATAATTGCAAAAACTGAAGCAACTGCTACACCAAACACTACAAGATCAGATCTAATATATTCCATCATATCTGAAGTGATCATTGCTGGGCCGCCTAGATATAAAGTCGCTTCATTTCTATGTAAATCAAGAATGCTTCTTATTTCTGAAACTAAGGAAGAATTAAAATTAGATTCGTTATCATTAAGCTCACTAATTCTTTTGTTAATATTGTCTAGATCATTTTTAAGTATTGTTTTAGTTTCATTTGTTATAGGTTCTTTAGATTTAAGTTTGTCTAAAATTTGATAACGGTCTGTAATCAATGAGTCATACTCATCATTACCTCTTAAAACAATTTGCATTGCAGTAGTAGAACCATCTTTACTGATAATTAAATCTTGATAAATAGGATTAGTAATGATTTCTTCTTTTGCTTTACTTAGATCAATACCTTCAGTTGTTAAGTCTTTTAAATTGTCAGCAACTTCAGTAAGTCCTACTTTTGGTTGAAAAAAGATGGGTGCATCTAATAATGATAAAACTGAGTCAACACCATCTAATTGTGATAATGATTCTTCTATTTGAGAAAGCTGATTTAATGATTGGTTTGAAAAAAGTTCAAATTGAGGTTTAAAAGTAACTATTAAAAAACTTGAGTCTCCAAATTCTTTCTCGTTTTCTCTATATGTTTTTAATGATTCATCACCTTCTAGAACCAATGCATCCGAAGATGCGTCTAACCTAAAATTTGAAATACCTTGTGATGCAATCAAAATTACTAATAAAACAGCAGATAATATTTTTAAAGGATTTTTAATAACAAAGTATGAATATTTTGATATTAAATTTTTCATGTCATTTTTTATGAGCGCACTCAGGTGAATCCAAAATAATTGGATTTAATCTAAATTCATCTTCATTGAAAGACTGTATAGAAAGAGCATGTATATCACCCATGATGGTATCTAAGTGTTTATAGACAAGCTTATGTCTTTCTATGTGAGACAAATTATTAAAATCGTTGCTGACTAAAACAATTTTAAAATGACTCTCTGCATCTTTTGGAACATTATGCATAAAGCTCTCATTAATGATCTTTAATGAAGTTACTTTCATGCATTCATTAAGGGTGTTAATAATCTTATTTTCAATAGGTCCCTTATTCATAATAGTTGCATTATAAATGAATATATAAAGGAAACTTATTTTTAAAAGTAAATTAAGGGTAGTCGCGACCTAACAATTTGTTATAAAAAAGTGCAAATAGAATTATAAAAATAGCTCCTAAGGCTACTGGAATCAAAACAAAGGATAATCCTTTAGCACCAAGAATAGCAATAATTGGATTGGCTCCAGCCGGAGGATGAATTGAATCAAAAGTTGCCATTACAAAAACTGATAGACCTACTGCAATTCCTAGGGAAATGAATGAAGACCCCATAAGTGCATATATCACCACGCCACTTAAAGCTGATAATGTGTGGCCTAAGAAAATATTTTTCGGTTCTGCAAGTGGACTATTGTGAACTGACATTACCAAAACCATAGTGGCTCCAAAAGGAGGTATTAACCATATATCTCCATATTTAGAAAAATGAAGGTATGAAAGCAAACTGATGCATAAGAATGCACCAAACGCAGATAAAAAATTATCTAATATATTTTTTTTGTTAAATATATTTTTCACTATTCAAGATTAACTTATTTTAAAAAAATTAGATATTAACTATTCAATCACCCATCGTGCGGTTGTTGATTGATTGTTTCGATTAATAATGCAATTTCCTCCCACTTTGCCCATTCAACTGAATTAAGAATTGCTGCATATTCAGCAGCACGTAACATCGCAATAGTTTGAGCCTCATCTCCATATTGCGTAATTAATGAAATAGCTATTTGTCGGAGATTTTCTTTCATCTTAAAAGATATTATCAAGAGATATCAGATAAAAATAGATTTATACTTAATACTCTATGAATATATTATGGATTAAAGATGGTAAAAAAGGCCATGAAAAGCAAGTTCAAGCCTTGCTTGAAGAACTATCTAAAACCATAAATATTAAAATTTATGAAGAAAAGTATCATATAAACTCGCTAAAAAGGTTTTTTGATATATTGCATCATGCAACATCCTATGTGCTTAAAAAATATGATTCATGCAAAATTATAAAAAGTTATTACGAGAATGATATTCATCTTGTAGTTGGAGCTGGAAGCAACATTCATACTCGATTACTCTTATTAAAAAAAGCTCTTAAAGATATCTACGATAAAGATATTATTGCCATAAGTGTATTAACACCAAGCCTTTTTAAGAATGAGTTTGATTTTATATGTGCTCCTAATCATGACGAAATAAAACTCAGGAATATAAAAAATACTATCTTTTTTGAGGGCTCTTTAGCAAAAGTTTCTACCCAGGAACCAGATGACGGCATTGGTCTAATTGGCTTGGGGGGTATTAATAAACATTTTAAATTTAATGAAGATGATCTAATTAAACAAATTGAATATGTTTTAAGCTTATATCCAAATAAAGATTGGCATTTGTTTTCATCTAGAAGAACTACAGAATTAATGATAAGTAAAATTAATAAATTATCCAATTCATATTCAAACCTCATTATTGATCATGAAAGTTTTGATGAGATTATTAAAAGAGCATCAATTAAATTTATAACTCAAGACAGCATGAATATGGTTTATGAAAGCCTTTCAACAAAGGGTCAAACTTTTGTGTTTAATATGAAGTACAAAAATGAAAATAAGATTACCAAACAAATAAAGAAACTAATTGAAAATAAACAGATTGGTTATATAGCGAATATATCGATGTCAGATGGTCTGAAAAAAATTAAAATACGACCACAAAATCCACACTATGAGGTGTTTGCAGAGGTTGAAAAATTATCTTTTCAACTTGCAGGCAAACTTAAAACATTAAAATGAAAATTGCACATCTAGTATTAAGTAATGTCTATGCTGGCATTGAGCAGCATGTAAATGAGTTAATTTCAGAGCAACATAAAGAATATGAAGTCATATTGATTTGCAATACTGAAATAGAAGATAAGTTTGATTGCCCTAAGATTGTATCCATCAAAAACTTTAGCAGAAACTCACCATTTGGCTTATTGAAATTATTTTTATTAATTAAAAAAATAAATTTTGACCTTATTCATACTCATGGGTCTAAGACTTCAAGCATAATTAATATAATTAGAAAGTTTATAAATATAAAACATGTTGCTACCGCGCATGGATTTAAGAAAAAAACTACTCCTTTTCTAAAAGCTGATAAATTAATTACTGTAAGTTCAAAAATAAAATCATCTATAGATAGAGACTCAATAATAATTAATAATTGGTGGTCACCAAAACTTCCACAGGAAATTAAAAGATCTAATGATTATGTTTTAGCAGTGGGAAGATTAGAGAAAGTAAAAGGTTTTGATTTATTAATAAAATCTTGGGAAAACATTTCATCTAATTTAATCATTATCGGTAGTGGAAAGGAGCATTCTAACTTAACTAAGTTAATAGATAATCTTAAGCTTCAAAGTAAAGTTAAAATCATTGATGAAATACCTCAGATACAACTTATTGAATATTATAAAAAAGCATCTATGTTGATAATTTCATCACGAAATGAAGGTGGGCCAAGAGTTGCGTTAGAGGCTCTGCATTTAAAAATACCTGTTATATCAACTGATGTTGGTCATATGAGTGAAATTTTACCCAAAGAGCTTCTAGCGAAGCCTAATGATCTTATGTCGTTGAAAGGTTTGCTAGAAACATTTATTAACAATCCAAATTATAATCAAGAGTCAATATATCAATATGTAACTGAAGAATTTTCGTTAACGTCAAAATCAAAGCAGATCAACAACGTTTATAAAGATCTACTCGTATCTAAGTGACGTTGCAGGATCAAGTTTTGCAGCTTTCCTGGCTGGCCATATTCCAAAAAATAATCCTACCATTGCAGAGAATGTTATTGAACCAAACATAGCACTAAATGGCATTGCAAATGGCCAATCATTAAATGATGCAAATAAATATAGAATACTTGTGCCTAAAAATACTCCAATACACCCACCAATAGCACATAAAAGTGTCGCCTCAACTATAAATTGAAGCATAACAGCCTTATGAGTTGCTCCAAGAGCTTTTCTTAATCCAATCTCCCTTGTTCTTTCAGTTACAGACACAAGCATTATATTCATAACACCTATACCTCCAACAATAAGACTTATACCAGCGATTCCAGCAATTAAAGCAGTAAAGATTCCGGTGGCTTGTCTTCTTAAATCAGAATATTGGCTATAGTCACTGATTCTAAAATCATTATCTTCACCAGGACCAATATCATGTTGTGATCGAAGTATTCTTTCAATAGTCATCATGACTTCGTCAACATTTGCATCTTTAGCAATTCCGATGTTAAGAGAATCTAAACTTTTTGTTCCAAACAATCTTTGGGCACCTGTCATGAGAGGAATATATAATTCTTCATCAGGATTCTGCCATCCAGTATTTCCTTCTTCTTGAAGTATTCCAATAACTTTATATGCAGTACCTGCAATAAATATATCTTGATTCAGAATTGCCTGAGGAAATGTTTGAAGCTCTTTTGGTACGGCAGAACCAATTACTACTACTCTTTTTCTTCCAAGATTCTCTTCCTCTGTAAAAATTCTTCCATACTCAATATCGTAGCCTCTTACTTTAAAATGAATAGGCAGATTTGCTCTAATTCTCTCATTAATATTGGCATTATTGAATTTTACCTGCCTGTTTCGTGTAATGTATGGAGAAACCATCCAGTCATGCTCTTTATTTCTAGCCAAGGCATAGGAATCCTTTATATCTAATGGTATTAGTCCCTTTGTTACAGCCCCTCTTCTATTTTGACCTGGACTAACTGTTAAGGTTCTTGGTCCAAAATCATCAATCTGCTCATCCAATGCTTTATTTGCACTTGAACCAATACCAATTACAGCTATTACAGCTGCAGTACCGATAATTATTGCAAGTGTAGTTAAAAAAGATCTAACAATATTAGATCTTATTGAAGAAATAGCTGAGGTTAGAGATTCTTTAAATAACATTATCCAAAACTAAACGAGGCTTGAACTCTTTCTTTGAATCTTTTTTGATAATCAAATAAGCTTTTGCTTGGAAGAATAAAAACCGTATCTTCATTATCTAAACCATTTAGAACTTCAACATGTGATAAGTCAGCATCTCCAATCTTAACCCATGTCAAGGTAGGACCATTTGAAGTTTCTTTAATCACAATATATTTATTAAAGTTTTCGCCTTCTACCTTTTCAGCTAAAAATTGATCAACTGTTTGTTTAGGTATATTCAGAATATTAGCCGCAGAATAGATATCTTTTCTTGTTCTTAATGACATTGTAGGAGTGCTTAAACTCACATCTTTATTTAAAACCTCAATAACAACGTCAGTATTCATACCTAGCAGAAGTAAATTATCATCATTATCAATGTCAATTAAAACTGGAAAGGTTGTAACATTCTGTTCGACCATTGCCATAGGTTCAATTTTAGAAACAATACCAAAAAATTCTTGATCTCGGTAGGCTGCAACTTTTATTGAAACTGTTTGGCCAATTGAAACTTTACCAACATCTATTTCATCGACTAAGGCTCTAACTCGCACTTTTGAAAGATCAGCCATGGTCATCAGAACAGTTCCACCACCAACGGCTTGTGTTGGGGAGGAAATAACTTGTCCAACCTCAACAGGTCTTGATATTATCGTACCTTTTACAGGCGATCTTACAATTGTGTCATCAAGTGCAATTTTTGCATTTTCAAATGTTACTTCGGTTCTCACAACAGTTGATTTTGCTTGAGCATAACTTTCTTGTATATCTTCGAATTCTTTATCTGAGATACTTCCTTGACTATGCAACTCTTTACCTCTTTCAAATTGAGATTTTGCATTTTCCAGTCTAACTTTAGATGCCTCTAGGTCAGACTTTGATTGATCTAGAATATTTTTAGGTGTTCTTTGGTCAATTTGACCTAAAATTGATCCCTTCTCTACCAAATCACCAACTTCAGCACCAAGAAATAGAACCTCTCCAGAAGCTTTAGACTTAATTTCAACCGATGAAATAGCCTCAATAATTCCAGAAGCCTCAATCGATAGCTCTAATTTTTTTGTTGATACGTTTTCTTTTTTATAAAAAGTTGTTTCTTTTGAATCATTATTATTAGATGAGCCACAAGAAGTGAGTAAAAGAATAAGAAAAGATATATTTAATATTTTAATGTTCTTCATATTTTTTTAGTTTTGTATGTCAGATTCGATTAGACCATCTTTAATTGTAATTATTCGTTTTGACTGCATGGCTATATCCTCTTCGTGTGTTATTAATATTATAGTCTGTCCTTGATCATTTAGCTCTTGAAATAGCTTCATCACATCATTTCCTGTCTGAGAATCTAGATTTCCTGTAGGTTCATCTGCAAAAATAATGCTTGGTTTATTTACCAAGGCTCTTGCTATTGCAACCCTTTGTTGTTGGCCTCCAGAAAGCTCTGAAGGTGAGTGATTAACTCTGTCCATCAAACCAACTTTTTCAAGTACCTCTTTGGCTCTTTGATCAGCATCAGATTCTTTTATTCCAGCATATTTTAAGGGCAGCATCACATTATTAAGAGCAGAGTTTCTTGCTAACAGATGAAATGATTGAAAAACAAACCCTATTTCTTTATTTCGAATCATTGCAAGATTATCATCATCGAGTTCATTTACTAGTTGATTGTTTAAGTAATATTGTCCGCTTGAAGGTGTATCTAAGCATCCTATAATGTTCATTAATGTAGTTTTTCCTGAGCCTGATGGGCCCATTATTGAAAGAAACTCACCTTTCTTAACTGAAAGATTAACTCCTTTTAAGGCCTGAACTTCTTCTGAGCCTACTTGAAAGGTTTTAACAAGATTTTGTGTTTCTATAATCATTTTGAATATTTAGACAATACCTTAATTAAAAGGTTCAAAAAGCAGGCATCCCAGTTTGGGCATTACCAATAATCAATGCATGAATATCATCCGTTCCTTCATATGTTTTGACAGCTTCTAAATTTAAACAATGACGAATAACATGGTATTCATCACTGATGCCATTCCCACCATGAATGTCTCTTGAAACTCTTGCAATGTCTAAGGCTTTATAACAATTATTCCTTTTTAGCAGTGATATCATTTCAGGCTTCATATTACCACCATCAATTATTCGTCCTAACCTTAAGACCGAATGAAGACCTAACGTAATTTCTGTTTGCATATCAGCTAACTTTTTTTGAACAAGTTGTTTCGAGCCTAGAGGTTCGCCAAATTGTTTTCTTTCTAATGAATAATCTAGGGCTGCATTCCAACAAAACTCTGCAGCACCAATAGCACCCCATGCTATTCCATATCTTGCCATATTTAAACATGAAAAAGGCCCTCTAAAACTTTGAACTTTAGGAAGCATTTTGTCACCTGGAACAAAAACGTTATCTAAAAAAATCTGGCCTGTTACAGACGCTCTTAGTGAAAACTTACCTTTGATTGTTGGAGTTGTAAGACCTTTAGAATTTCTATCTACTATAAAACCTCTTAATACCTCCTGCTCATCCTTAGCCCATATAATTAACACATCAGCTATTGGTGAATTTGTAATCCAAGTCTTGGAGCCATTAAGCACATAACCATCATCTTTTTCTACAGCATTTGTCTTCATAGATCCTGGATCAGATCCAGCATCTGGCTCTGTAAGACCAAAACAACCAATTAATTCTCCTTTTGCCATTTTGGGTAAATAAAAATCTTTTTGATCATCTGATCCAAATTGATATATTGCATGCATAGCTAATGAAGTTTGAACGCTGTAAGCTGATCTATAGCTTGAATCTACTCTTTCTATTTCTCTTGCAATTAATCCGTATGATACGTAGTTTGTGCCTGCACAATCATAGCCTTTTATCGGTGCTCCTAAAAACCCCATTTGACCCATTTCTTTGTATATTGCTTTATCAAAAAATTCGTTTCTATTTGCATCAATAATTCTAGGCAAGAGCTCTTGTTGACAATAATCGTGTGCAGAATTTTTTATAAGCAGCTCATCTTCTGTAAGCTGATCATCAAATAGTAAAATATCTTCAGTTTTCATAATTTTTCAACTCTAATAATACCAAATCTAGGGTTAGAGAACATAATAGACTCATCTTTTAATAAACTCTCAATAATCTCAATCATTCTATTAGAGTTACCACAAATTATAATAAGAGGTATATTGTTCTGATATTGATATATAAAATCTAAAACTTCTTCATTAACTTCATGGTGCCTAAGGCCATGGAGATCTAAGTGAGTTATTCCGTTTTCTTCAAATACATTCATTAATACATATCATCTATATCAATATATAATCATTATATGGCAAAAGTTCATTTCTTTTATTCAACAATGAATGCAGGCAAGTCAACAGCTTTGCTTCAGTCAAATCATAATTACAAAGAAAATAACCTAAATACACTATTATTTATACCAGTTGAAATAGGGAATGTATCAGGCGGTAAAATAATTTCACGAATTGGCTTAAGTGCTGATGCGATTATTTTTGATAAAAAATATAAATTTTATAAAAATATTAAAAATCATAAAAAAAATATCAGTTGTCTATTTGTAGATGAGGCTCAATTTTTATCTCGAAAACAGGTTCATGACCTTGGTAAAGTTGCTGATAAATTAAATATTCCTGTTATGTGCTACGGAATAAGAACTGATTTTCAGGGAAAATTATTTACTGGCAGCTCTGAATTACTTGCAATTGCAGACAATCTTAAAGAGTTAAAAACAATATGTAGTATGTGTGATAGGAAGGCAACAATGGTTGTGAGACTTGATGATGATGGCGATATTATCCTAAAGGGAGAAAAAATATTGGTGGGGGGAAATGATAGATATAAAACTCTATGTAGAAAGCACTTTCGAGAAGTAACTCAATTAATATAGTTTTCTGAGAGATTTTTCAGTCTAAATCTATTTCTCCTTTTAAAAATAAGACTGCCTCACCTCCAATTATTACTCTCTCTTCAATTAGATCACAATGCAAAATGCCTCCTCTTTGAGAGACCTGTTTAGCTAGCATTTTTGGCTTATTTAATACCTGAGCCCAATATGGTATCAAGGTTGTGTGAGCAGAACCTGTAACAGGATCCTCATTAACACCTGCGCCAGGAAAAAAACATCTAGAAATAAAGTCATATTCTTTTGATTGTGCTGATACTATCAGCCCTCTTGAACTAATATCTGCTAATAAATTAAAGTTAGGAGTAATCTCATGAATATCAGCTTCTGTATCATAGATTGCAAGAATATCATCTCGTCCTCGATAAAGGTCTATAGGTCTTATACCAACTATATTCTCAATAAGATCATAATCACCAAATGGTTCAAGTACATCTTTAGGAAAATCTAAAAAATATTTATTATTTTTTTTAGTTACTTTTAAATCACCAGATTTCGAATTAAGACAAAATTCAGTTGCATCTTTATCAATAAAATTAAAAAAAATGTAAGCTGAAGCTAAAGTTGCATGACCACATAAATTAACCTCACAAAGAGGAGCAAACCATCTTATAAAATATTCGTTATTTGTTTTAGAGATAAAGGCTGTTTCTGAAAGGTTATTCTCAAATGCAATCTTTTGCATTATTTCTTCATTTTCTATATTTGCAAAAATTACACCAGCAGGGTTACCTTCAAAAAGCCGATTGGTAAATGCATCAACTTGATAATATTTGTATTTCATAAAAAAAATAAAAAAGGAGGGCAAGCCCTCCTTTTAGTTTATTAGTTAAACTTAAAACTTATGTCTTAGACCAACACTTAATGTTTGTGAAAGTCTAAAGTTTTGTTCTGCAGGGAATCTATCCTCATCACCATCTAAATCAAATGGGTTTGAAAGATTTACCACTACAGAAGTATTTTCAGTAGGTTTGTATAGATATGCAACACTATCTGTCCAATATCCATCCCATTCTGTAATAACCTCACCGCTTAAACCTATATATTTATCAGCTTGGGTTTCCATATTCTGGAATTTATTTATTGAACCACCTGATCTACCATCAGCTTGATAGAAGATAGCATGTTTATCTCTTGTTAGACCAACAGTTACATCATACAACCACTCAGGCTCCGAATAATCACCTGTGTAATCTTTAAGATCATCAGGGTCAGCTGTTGGTGCTGAGTCAAACTTCTGTTGATGATATCCTCTGAACCTTGTAGTTAATTCACCCCATTTAGTATCAATAGAATGGTCAACATTAATTATATGAGTTTCAAAGTTTCTAATACCAACGTTGTTTGGTCCAACAAGAAAAGAATTAACATCACCTATATCATATTTACCACTGATAACATCTGGGTCATTAGGATCTAAAGCCCTTGTAAAAGTTTCACAGAACTTAGCAGGTTGTGGGCTATAGTCGTAACAACCAGCCATATTTTGTGATAATGTGAATGTTTCTACAACCTCATTAATATCAATAGTAACAATATCAAATGCTATTGATAATGTTCCAGGGATAAAGTCATAATCAGGTGTAAAAATAATACCAACAGTTGTTGTATCACCTAATTCATTTCTTAGGTTTGGATTACCACCGGATAGACCTTCTTCTGTTCTGTTAACAACCTTACTTTCCCATCCAGGATACCACCAAGGTTCTGCTTCACAGTTTGCACGTCTTGTTGTTGGATAAACACCACCATCGATGTTTGTAGTATGACAAGGGTCTGCTCCACTTCTATAAGCTGTAGACAACGGTCCAAATACAGCTTCTAAATCTGGTGTTCTCACAGCATTTTGAGTACCACCTCTAATAGCTATATCATCGGATACTTGCCAATAAATATTAGCGGCATCCACAGTATATTCACCACTGAATGAATTTTCAATTTCTCTTTGAGAGGCATCAAGCCTTAGACTTTGAATACCGTAGCCCTTAAATGTTAAGCCCATTGATTCGTCTACAAGAGGAACAGATAGCTCAACATAATTTTCCTTTGTATCATACATAACATAGTTGTTAGGTTGTACAGATGAACGAGTAAGCTTTAGGTTTTGAGCCGCATCAGACCAGAATTGTAAAGACTCATCTCTTTGCTCCACACCAACTGCAAACTGAATATCTCCAGCAGGTAATGTGTAAAGTGATCCTTTTAATGACCCAAATAAGATGTCTTGCTTATTCTCTGCCCTACGTACCTGCGGAACCATTATGTAGTCAGCAGCTTCAGTTTGACCAGGGTTATAACCGATTGGGTTATATGGATGACAATCGCCCGGAAGACCTGCTGATCCAAAACCAGTTGGATCATAAGCCTCATAACCGCCTGCATTCCATGGATTGGCTGCACCAACAGTTAGGCCTAAATAACCATCAACATAGTTCATTTTACAGTCAATTTCGCCAGTATTTGGGTTAATACCAACATCTGTAGCTGTAATAATTCTCTCACGAATAATATCTTCAGCTGTTCCAAGTGAAAATACTTCACCAGTAGAAAAACCAGCTTCCCATGACATTTGTCTGTTAGCTAGTTCAAAAGTTCCGTCTAATGATGCTACTAATGAATCAACAGTAGTATCAGTTTGAGTGTATTGGCCTCTATTACTTTCATAAAGGTCTCTAACAGTTTTGAATATAAGCATTCCACCCCAACCCATATCATTACAAAACTCTTTACCTGAATCGTTTAGATAGGGATAATCACATGAAATAAATGGAGGATTCATGTAACCACCATCAAGATCTCCACCGAAGCCAAGGTAAAAATAAGGTCCTTCAGTATCCATACCACTTTCTGATGAAAATTGTGAGTTTCTGAATAAATCCAATTTAAAATTCATGTTATCAGTTAATTCATACGTCAAGAATGCTGATATATTTTGTCTTTCAAGAGAAGCTTGAATAGTTTGGTTGTCATTATATCCCATTGAATTACCACCATAAGTAAAGAAAGCACTTCCAGTTGAAGTACCTGGATCATGAGGGATTACACCTCCGTCTGGAGTGAAAATATGTCTACCAAGAGCTCCACCAGTTATTATTGGGTTTGTGTTACTCCAGAACCATGGGTCAGCTGCTGCGCCTTCAAATGGAAGGAATGATAAGCCATTACACATACCAATTTCACCTTGAGGAACTCCTCCTCCACGAGGAAGTGGCATTGAAGCATCAGTATAAGCGTACTGATACGGCTTACCATCTGCATAAGTTCTTGAATAGATTACGTCTTCATGACATCCTCTATATCTATCTAACTGACCTTCAAATATTTCCTCTTGAACATCTCTTTGCATGGCAAGAACAATATGACCTTTGCCATCATTAAATTCACCACCAACGGTAATAGCAAAATTATGATTACCGTCATTGTTTTCAATATCACCTAAATATTGTTGAGTATAGCCAGCTTGAACCTCAAAACCTGTATATTCACGATTCATCACATAGTTGATAACACCTGCAATTGCATCAGAACCATATACCGCACTACCACCAGCAGATAAAACCTCTATTCTATCTATTAAGGCAACCGGAATGTTGTTTAAGTCAACAGCGCCTGTATTTGTTCCTGCATAATTAATTGGTGTTGAGCTCACAAACCTTCTACCATTAACAAGGGTGAGCGTTCTACCTGAACCTAGGCCAAAGTTGTTAGCAACTCTCTGTCCTGCCTGAAGACCATCTTGATCTCCAGCAGTGCTAGCGCTGACAGAAATTTGAGGTAAATCAAATAATGCAGAAGCAGCATTTGTATAGTTATTTCTCAAGATTTCTTCGCCGCTTATGATAGTAACCGGTTGACTGGTTTTATATTGTGATATTCCAAATGCGGAACCTGTAACAACAACATTTTCTACACTTCCATCACCAGCATCAACTGCAGGCTCCATAGCTGAAGAACCTGTATCTTCAGATGCAACAGTTGTCTCAACATTACTGTCGCTAGCTTCATCATTAACAACTTCATCACCAGGAGCATCAGCAAAAGCTGTGATTGCAACTAATGAAAAGGTTAATAACGTAAATTTTTTAAATATATCCATTATACTTATCCCCTTTAGATAGTTATATTAAAGTCATAAATACTGTGTTATGTACATATACAAACCCAGGAAATTCCTGACATTTAATCTAATTAGACAGTTATTTGTTTATATTGTCAATTATTGTAGGCAAATAAAAAACATAAAGAAAAAACCTTGAATTATGTTGCAAATGCTTCTTTTACTGCAGTATGCACAATTTTATGATTTTTAATGTTTAAACCGTTTGCTAAATGAATATTTTCCTTTAGGGCTGCATCGATTCCTTTGTTTGCGAGCTCTAGAATATAAGGCAAGGTAGCTTTATTCAAAGCTTGAGTTGCTGTCAATGGAACAGCCCCAGGCATATTAGTTACACAGTAATGGATAATTCCGTTCTGTTCATAAGTTGGATTATCATGGGTGGTTGGTTTGCTCGATTCAAAACACCCACCTTGATCAATAGAAATATCCACTATGACTGCACCGGGTTTCATATTTTTTAGCATTGAATTTTTAACTACTTTTGGTGCTTGTTTACCGACAACATAAACCGCACCAATTACTAAATCAGATATTTTGATGGCTTCCTCAATGGATAAATCTGTTGATAAAATATATTCAATATCAGATTCTCCATAAATATCTTTAAGTTCATCAAGCCTCTTCTGAGATAAATCTATAATTTTTAGAGAAGCTTTATTACCAATTGCTTTCTCAATAGCCATGGTTCCTGCTACCCCAGCACCTATTACCGTTACAACCCTTCTCTCAACATCATCCATAGCACCTATTAAAGTTCCCATACCTTTATTAGGTTTTAGCAAGTGATACGAACCAACAATAATACTTAATTGACCTGCTATTGCACTCATTGGAGAAAGCAATGGCATGGATCCATCATCGGCTGTTACTGTCTCTAAAGCTATACCAGTAATACCAGTAGAAGCTAGCTCAAGTCCAACTTTAGGATCTCCTGCTAAATGCAAATATGCAAAAACAGTATGCTTGTTATTTAAATACTTAAATTCTTCTGGGATGGGTTCTTTAACTTTTACGATTAAATCAGAGTTTTCATATAGCTCTTGAGCAGTGTTAATTATTATTGCTCCTGCTTTTTGGTATTGTTCATTGTCAAAACCTATTTCAGCTCCAGCATCTTTTTGAATAAAAACTTCATGATTGTTTGAAACAAGTTCACTTACCGATTCGGGAGTTAGTCCAACTCTATGTTCATTGTTTTTTATTTCCTTAGGCACACCAATTTTCATGTAAAAATTATACACTTTTATTCTATTAAAAAAGAATTTGTGATAACTGAGAATTAAAGTTTAATTTGAAAGAAATTTTCAACCGTTTTATGAGCTATTTTTTGAAGAAATTTTTTATCTTTGTCGCTAATCTTATCAAAGTAGTTATATTCAATATTTAAAGGTGTTTTTTGTGTGATGCTTGAAAAGACTACACAAGCTGCTAGATATGTTCCAAGCAGGCTTGGATGACTGCCATCAAATGATTTATGTAACTGAATGTCTGGGTTTTTTTTATATGCATTTTCAAATGCTATTCCAACAGGTATAACCAATGCATTATTTTTATTTCCAGCATTTATATACATTTGTTTTATATTCTCTATCATTTGGGAATTCACACTCTCGTGAGGTTCTGTGTATGCATGAATCATATACAAAGCAGCTTCAGCACCTGATTGATGAATAGTTTTAATAATCTTATTAACAGTGTCTGAAAAAACCTTTCTTTCTGAGGCTGTGTCAGTCTCGCCACTGCCACCTTGAAAAATAACAAGCTCAAAGGGCTTCTCAGCACCAAGATTTTTGTATTTAATTGAATAATCAATATTGTGATGCCATGACCTCGAGCCACTTATTGTTACAGACTTGTAATTACCTGTGTCTATCTCTTTATCATAAGCCTCCTCAAGCATTCGCCTTACATGATTGTGAAGACTATCGTTGTAGTAAAGATAACTATTACCAATATATAAGACTCTTTCAGGAGTCTTATTTTTTAAGCTCGTTACCTCAACTGCTGAAGCAAGTGAAAAATTAGAAAATATAAAAAAAAATAGTAATGTATACTTCATAAAAAAAGATTTTAACTTAAAAATAATAAAGGTCATAAATAATATAAATACTCACAAAGATATCGTTGTCGTGGGGGCAGGTATATCAGGCATAGCAGCAGGATACAATTTAAAAAAATCATGCCCAAGTAAATCCTTCGTAATTCTTGAGGGCAGAGATAATATTGGTGGCACATGGGATCTTTTCAACTATCCAGGTGTTAGATCGGATTCTGATATGCATACTCTTGGTTATAGGTTTAAGCCATGGATTCATGATAAGTCTATAGCTGATGGGTCCTCAATTCTTGAATACCTCGAAGAAACAATAGCCGAAAATGATTTGATGAAGAATATCCTTCTTAAAAATAAGGTAAGCGCTGCCAATTGGAGTTCGGAAAGATCTCTATGGGAGCTAGAGATATATGAAGGATCTCTTCATAAGAAGATGACATGTAATTTTTTATTTTTATGCGGTGGATATTACAGTTATACAAAGCCTCATATGCCCCATTTCAAAAATCAGGAAAATTTTCAAGGTCAAATAATACATCCTCAATTTTGGAATAAATCAATTGATTATGAAAATAAAAAAATTGCAGTTATTGGCAGTGGTGCCACTGCGGTAACAATTGTTCCTGAAATTGCAAAAAAGGCTGAACATGTTGTTATGATTCAAAGATCGCCTACCTATGTAGTATCCAGACCAAGTGAGGATGCTATAAATAAATTTTTAAGAAAATTTCTTCCAGTAAAACTTACCTATTTTTTGATTAGATGGAAAAATATTTTGTTTCAGAGCTGGACATTTTTTATAGCTAGAAAATATCCAGAGGCTACAAAAAATAGAATACTGGAAATGATTAGAGATGAGTTGGGAGCGAACTATGATATCGAAAAACACTTTACCCCCTCATACAAACCATGGGATCAAAGAGTATGCTTAGTTCCTGACGGTGATCTTTTTCAGTCAATTAAAGATAAAAAATCATCTGTTGTAACCGATACTATTGATGAGTTTTTATCTGATGGAATTCTTTTAAACTCAGGTAAGAAGATTGAAGCAGATATTATTGTTACTGCTACAGGTATTGAATTAAATTCTCTTAACGGAATCGATGTTGCTATTGATAATGTAAAAGTGTTTCCAAATGAGAGATTAACTTATAAAGGAATGATGTTAAGTGGGGTGCCTAATTTTGCTATGTCTTTTGGGTATGTTAATGCATCATGGACGTTGCGTGCAGATCTTACGTGTGAATATGTTTGTAGATTAATAAATCTAATGGATAAAAAAGGAATGAGTTGTTGTGAACCAATAGATGATAAAGAGGCTCATGGAGATGATAGGTTGATTGATTTTACCTCAGGGTACTTTGAAAGAGGTCTAAGTCAAATGCCAAAGCAAGGCAATAAAGCACCATGGAAAAACTATCAAAATTATTTAAAAGATATTTTTGCTGTCAGAATATTTTCAATTAAAGATTCAAACCTAAGTTTTTATAACAATAAACAGAATTGATTTATTTGGTGGAGCTACGCGGGATCGAACCGCGGACCTCTTGAATGCCATTCAAGCGCTCTCCCAGCTGAGCTATAGCCCCAATTTAGAAGTTGTTATTATAGATAATTAATAAAATAGTTATAGTCTTAAGCTAAATTCCAGGCGAAAAAAAACAGAGGCTAGCTCTGTTTCTTTAAGTTCGAGTTCCTTAGGGGTCCTGAGTGAGATT
>Ga0255765_1002140_pt1 | contig 22999 bp, 18 predicted proteins | sample 041ome_8_FD_179965 | JGI IMG/M metagenome (GOLD analysis project Ga0255765, IMG submission 179965) | Coastal salt marsh microbial communities from the Groves Creek Marsh, Skidaway Island, Georgia - 041407BS metaG (version 2) | ecosystem: Environmental > Aquatic > Marine > Intertidal zone > Salt...
GTGCAATGTCCCTTTTCTAATAAGACACTGGATATAAATGAGTTATAAAAATAGAGTCAGGAAAAATGCCTCCGAGGGTTCGAATCCCTCTCTCTCCGCATACTTATTGTACCAAAATGTACCATAATGCTCGAAACCAACGTTTTGGGCATTTTTTTTGTCAAAAGCGTAGTACCAAAATAACCCAAAATGTACCCCTTTTGGGTTGCTTAGCGGGTTGCTTTTTTGAAATGTAAAAAAAAGCAACCCAGCAATGGGACAAAAAGGAACATAATGGTACTGATGTTCAATGATTTGCGAGTAGGTTTTTTCGTCACTAAAACTGGGTCGCTAGCTCCATTACAAAACTAGTGAGCCCGAAAAGCCCCATCGAGTTATTTTACTTTTTGAAGTATTCTATTTCAAAAGGGAACTTCTTTAAGTTGGATTCTACCACAACCCAAATAATCTGATCAAAACCCGACATTGTTGTAATGAATTCTTCTTCAGACTCCCAAGCATAGTACTTTCTTAAATGTGCACCCTGCTGTTGAACTTGGGGGCCATGTATAGTTCTGTTGTAATACCAGAACTGACTTCCGTTTGCAGCATGATTGAGCAGCCCAGCACGAAGCAGACCCCATGCATAGCTATCGCCAATGATTAATACTTTGGGTGGCAAAGCTATGGAGTCCCAACGCCGCGAAAAATGAACCGATGGATCATCTTCAAGGTCAAAGATCAAGTTCATGCTTTCTTCAATGTCTTCCTCGGTACCATAAGGTTCGCCTACTGTTGTATCCTTAATGTGGACTTGTATTCCCTGTATTCCCTCAACAATTTCTTGGGTCATCACCATATTGGCAGCTTCCGACCAATGCACGCTATTTCGAGGGTAGGTAGTGTATAGTGCATTGGGATTTTCCCTGAAGCGACGGACATAGTCTAAGAATCGTAGGGTTGTATCACTGGAAAATAATTCCCGAAAAGCGTGATAGTTAGCATTCTTTACAATGGGCTTTTCCTGCGCATATTTTTCAGGCCAATGCTCTCGAGCCACAACGGAAGGCTTTCCTGGCACCACCACAAAAGTGAGCGGAACTCCGCTCTCTTGTTGCCAATTCTTAAATCGATCAAACTTCTCCAATACGGTGGCCGAATCTAGTGCGTCCCACCCTAGTGTAGATTTGAAATAACTCTCTTCAAACAACACTCCTGTTTGACCTTGAATCACATTGCGTGCACGGATTTCATGGTGGACGGAATACAAGAATTGATTTCGAAGACGAATCAGCATGGATCGGCCCCAAAACTCCTGTTCAAACTGATCAACAACCGTGTGAATTTTCACCTTAGGTCCACGACTTCCCTTAAGTTTTCCTATATCAGGCACGCCAAAGGCCCAAAGGAACCACGGCAGGTTGATCAGCACCCCTAATACTATTTTGTGCCAATTTTTCATTAGAAGCGGAAGTATATAAAAGGATTAAACGTAGATCCTGTGAGCTCTGCCAGTGAAACAACCAGCAAACTGCTATATGCCACATACCTCCACCATTTAGGCCCATAACCATGTACGTGGCGCTCCCACCATGAATAGGTAGGGAAAATGGTTAGCAACAGCGCGAGTGTCATTAAAACGGCACTCGGCCCCTCGCCCACAAATTCATTCCATACAGATAATTCCTGCGAGGCAGAAACAACGGGGTTTATGAGCGCTCCAAATAATTGTCCGCGTTCGAAATCATCAACAAGGGCAAAAATTCCCCAACCAATGAGCACCCAAAAGAAGGTCCATAGTTTGGCTAGGAACGCGGGCAGTTTGCGTAATAGGTTCGATAGGAATAGACGTTCAATGATCAGGAATAGACCATGATACAGGCCCCAGAATAGAAAGTTCCATGAGGCGCCATGCCAGAACCCGCTGATAACGAATACGGTCAGGAGGTTCGCATAGGTTCGTCCCACGCCATTTCTATTTCCACCGAGACCTATGTAGAGGTAGTCACGCATCCAGAAACTGAGTGTCATGTGCCATCGGCGCCAGAAATCGGTAAAGGATTTAGCGCTATAGGGTCGGTTGAAATTCTCTGGAAAATGGAATCCCATGATTCGGCCTAAGCCAATGGCCATGTCGGAATAGCCGGAAAAATCAAAGTAAATCTGGAAGGTGTAGGCCAAAAGGGCGAACCAGGCACCGGCTGTGGACCATTCCTCAACACCGGTGATGGGAAAGGATGCGGCGATGCCGTTCGCAACGATGACTTTCTTCGCTAAGCCAATTATGAATCGCTGCGCCCCCTCTTCGATGCCTTTTCTGTTGAATTCACGGCTGATTAGTTCCTTCGTTACTACGCCGAAACGGACAATTGGCCCCGCGATCATCTGTGGAAAGCTGAAGATGTAAATGAAGTAGTGAAATGGAGATTGCAACGGGCGTTCCTCCCTGCGGTACACATCTATGGTGTAGCTCAAGCTTTGGAAGGTGAAGAACGAAATTCCAATGGGCAGCGCAATCTTGGTCCAAGAATCTATGGTCCACAAGCCCATGGCGTTCCACGATTCTACGGTGAAGTTCGCGTATTTGAAAACAATCAAAAGGCCTACATTCAACACCAAACTCAATCTAAACCAGAGTCTTGAACGTTCCAATTCTGCGTCCATACGTCGAACTAAATAGAAGTTCAAAAATGTACTCGCTGCCAATACCCAGATAAAGAGCGGCGCTCCGTAGGCATAAAAAAGCAATGAAGCGATGAGTAGGACCAGGTTTCTGAATCGATTGGCAACCCATCCATAAATGGACAAGAATACCGGAAGGAAAAAAAGCAAGAAAAAGATGCTGGCAAAAACCAAATTTTGTAAAAGTTTACGAGTTAGAGATTACGAGCGGCCCACTGCGAATTATAATTTCGATATCTGACTAATGTTTCTATTGTCGTGAAAATACTCAAAACAATGTGATATTGAAATTACTTGTAATTCTAAAGGTGTCTTGGTAATATTCCTGAAATTAAATTCAAGCGATTGGATGATCTTGCGTAGATATCATTCACTTAATCCGAAATGGTTTATCCACTCCATCTAGCTTCGACCTTTTCTCCAGAATGTCTACTCAGAAACCCTTTGAAGGAAACTTCAGAGGGTTTTTAGTTTATAGCAATCATCTACTTCTCAAAACTCGCTACAACTAAGGCATATCCACAATCAACGCTGCAAGGCTGAGCAACCTTCTGATATATTGAAATTCGCCGCCATCTCACAGAAGTGAGAATTAAATGGATCTTCTAAATGAGAAACGAACCTTGGGTAAAATCCATTATATTCGCCTTGTTAAGTCAAGCAATTGGGCGAAATGCCCTCCGCGGCCGATTGGGTTGCTTAGCGGGTTGACTTAGACAAAAGAGTTCTCATAAATAACTGATATTGAGTATATTAGAGAGTTAGGTTCAAAACCCTTCCTCTCCGCATAAAAACCTAAAAGCCAATGTTTTATCATTGGCTTTTATATTAAATATAGTCTTATGTCTATTTCAAAGTTTTACCAAATCATTTACTTACTCACAGCATTCCTTTATGGTTCAACTGCATTTGGACAAATACATGACCACGATCATGGAGATCATGAACATCATCATCCGCATCATGAACATTCCTTGGAATTAGGAGCTGCTTTGAATCCTGTTTGGATGATTGCGGAACAAGAACTAACTAGTGGTTTACATCTCCATTTGGTGAAGACCATAGGCATGACGAAATGGGGTATAGGTGTAGGGTACGAAAGAATTTTTGACGACCATCAACATTCTACAGCTGGGATTGTCGGTAGTTACAGATTTACCCCAGAGTGGGTGGTCAATCTAAGTCCCGGGGTTACTTGGGAGGGTGATCATACCGATGAACTTTTACCTGCAGTTCATTTCGAAAGTGCTTATGAGTTCCTCGTTGGTGATATCCACATAGGTCCGGCTATTGAATATGCTTGGGACCCTGAGGATAGTCACTTTAGTATTGGCTTACATGTAGGTATAGGTCTTTAGAACACCAAGTGCCTGATTGTTTCTCCGTTGTTGATGAGCTGCTTGAGTGAAGCAATGCCGATCTCCACATGGCGCTGGTCGAACAACTTGGAGTTCACCGCATCCTTTTCCATGGTTTTTACACCTTCCGGAATCATGGGCTGGTCCGTTACGAGTAGCAGTGCACCGGTAGGAATTTTATTATGGAAGCCCACAGTGAATAGGGTGGCGGTTTCCATATCAATGGCGTAGGCGCGAATCTTTTTCAAGTACTTTTTGAACTTTAAATCAAACTCCCACACGCGGCGGTTGGTCGTATAAACCGTTCCGGTCCAGTAGTCCACCTTTTGATCGCGAATAGTAGTACTGACTGCTTTTTGAAGAGCGAATGACGGCATTGCCGGAACTTCAGGAGGGAAGTAATCATTCGAAGTACCCTCACCACGAATCGCACCGATGGGTAAGATAAGGTCACCGATGTTGTTTCTCTTTTTCAGTCCCCCGCATTTTCCGAGGAATAACACGGCTTTCGGACTGATGGCGCTCAATAAATCCATCACTGTAGCGGCGTTGGGCGAACCCATTCCGAAATTTATAATGGTGATGCCTTTGTGCGTGGCGCTGGTCATACTCTTGCCTTTGCCGTGGATTTCAGCGCCGGTGAGTTCCGCGAAAATATCTACATAGTGCTGGAAGTTCGTCAGTAGGATGTACTGCCCAAAATCTTCAAGTGGAACGCCCGTATACCTTACGAGCCAGTTGGTAACGATCTCTTCTTTGGTTTTCATAATCTGTGAAGGTTTAGAAGAGGTCCGCTCAAGGGTTTAGAGCTTTCCCCTTGAAAGGCAAAGGTACATTTTTCGTACCTTGTCAGAGCTATTTATTCTCTACATGAAAAAACTTTTACTCCTTTCTCTATTTGTCCTTACTGCTTTTGGCATGCAAGCGCAGTCAAAATATGTGTTGTTGGACATCAACCATTTGGTAGGAACTGATACTTGTACTTCTTCAGTGGTTGGCACTAATAACCTGGGTAATCAGTTTAAAATCAATAGAATACAGTACTACATGGACGAGATTATCCTTGTGCATGATAATGGAACTGCCGATACCTCAAACGTGGTCGCTTTAGTGGATGGGTTCACTACAACTCGTCTCATGCTAGGCAGCTTTACGCTCGACTCGTTAGAGAGTTTGCGCTTTGCTGTAGGTGTGAATGCTGCGAAAAATCACTTGGACCCCACTACCTATAACCCACAACATCCACTTGCCCCTAAGAGCCCTTCAATGCATTGGGGATGGAGTGCAGGATATAGATTTATTGCGGCTGAAGGTGTGGCCGGTAGTAGTTTGACCCAAGTATTTGAGTTCCACGGATTAGGGGATGGAAATTATGCGCATTTGACCATACCCACAGAAGGGACATTGGTAGGCTCTGATACCTTATTGATCACCATCAATGCAGATTACAGCCAAATCTTCAAAGGGATGAATCTTGCCGCAGGCCCTATTAGTCATGGAGAAACGGGCGGTGCGGCACAATCTCTTCACAACATGAACAACTATGTGTTCAGCTCTAGCGAAGGAAATGCAGCTATGGATATTGCCGATAATGTGTTGGAATTCTCTGTGTACCCGAACCCTTCCAATGGGAACTTTAAAGTACGCACGAACCAAAAAGGTCAATACCAAGTTATTGATATGCTAGGGCGTACGGTGGATGCAGGGTCTTTTAAAGCCGGGGTGAATACAGTGAACGTTCGTCCAGCAGGATTGTATGTGTTGAGAATTCAAGCGAGCAATGGCCATGTCAAAACGACCAAACTCCATATCCGCTAAACAGTCAGTTACACTGCTTTTAGTTGGTGCGCTCATAGGGGCGTGTCAAAAGACGGCCCCTCCGGTTTGGGACCAAACTCCATATACCCTAGAGTATGGGGACTTACCGGAGCCCGAACTGCCTGTAGATAATCCTTTAACGGTACAAGGTGTGAAGCTAGGACGTATGCTGTTCTATGAAAATCGCCTTTCTGGGGACAATTCCATGGCCTGTGCCAGCTGTCACAAACAAGAAAATGCCTTTTCAGATACCAATAGATTTTCCACGGGTATTGATGGCTTGAAAGGGGGGCGTCAAGCGATGAGCGCCGTGAACATGCTCTGGAATACCAACGGGTATTTCTGGGACGGTCGCGCTGATAAATTGCGAGACCAGAGTTTGATGCCGATCCAGGATGAGCTCGAGATGCATGAAACCCTGCCGAATGTCGTGGCAAAATTGGAACAGGATACTATGTATACCAACCAATTCTATCGTGCCTTTGGCTCCGAAGAAATTACCTCGCACCGCATTTCTTTAGCCTTGGAGCAATTCATGAATTCCATTGTTTCGTACCGCAGTAAATATGATCAGTACTTGGCTGGGAATGCCATGCTCACAGAACAAGAGGAGCGAGGGATGGAACTATTCTTCGACGAATACAATCCGTTCTTCCCAGAGACATCAGGGGCTGATTGTGGCCACTGCCACAGCGGCAAGACTTTCATCTCGCAGGAGTACATGAACAATGGCTTGGACAGTATATACAACGATCAAGGTCGAAAAGGAGTCACTGGTCAAGCCGGTGATGAAGGCGCCATGAAGGTGACCACATTGCGCAATATTGCGTTGACGCCCCCATATATGCACGATGGCCGCTTCAATACACTCGAGGAGGTCATTGATCATTACAACAGTGGATTGCAAAACGCGCCTGCCTTAAACCCTGCCTTGGCCATGACCATGGGAACCGGTTTAATGCTGTCGGATCAAGATAAATCTGATCTAGTGGCGTTCCTGCATACCCTTACGGATCAGGCCTTGATTACGGACCCGAGATATGCTTCACCGTTCTAGTATTCTACTTTTTGTTGCATTGCTTTCGTGTTCCACGGAACAGGAACCTTTCGATCTCGGTACCTATCCTATCATGGAATACCCGGTGGATAATCCGGAAAACAGCGAAGTAGCAGCTTTAGGTGAGGCACTATTTTTTGACCCCATATTGAGCATAGATTCGAGTATTAGTTGTGGTTCGTGCCATAAGCCGGAATATGCCTTTGCAGATAATGTAGCCATTACTCCTGGAGTGGACGGCGGCACCAGTACCAGGAACAGCCCTGCGTTGTTGAATGTGGGCTTTCATCCCTACTTCATGAGGGAAGGCGGTGTGCCTAGCTTGGAAATGCAGGTGTTGGTGCCATTGCAGGAGGAAACGGAGATGCACCACAACCTCGTAGATGCCGTGGCACGTTTGAACGCCTCGCCCTACAAGCAGCAGTTCCTGCAAACCTTTGGGGACACGGTGACCTCATTCAATCTAGTCCGAGCGTTGGCAAATTATGAGCGCACATTGATTGATTTCTCTCGCCCTATTGATTACTTACAATTGGACGCTCAGCCTATTTCAGATCAAGCGTATAAAGGAGGCCAATTATTTTTTGGCAACGCCGGATGTGCGCAATGCCACAATGGGCCGCTCTTCACAGATTTCTCCTTTGCCAACAATGGCACGCCGATCAACTTCACTCAGGATATTGGAAAGGAACGTCTCACAAACGAGGAATCCGACCGCTATACCTTCATGGTTCCTTCGTTGAAACATGTGGCGCTCACGGCACCGTACATGCACGATGGCTCCATCGCCACGCTTCAGGCCGTCATAGAACAGTACAACTTAGGAGGAGAGGGACACACCTACCAAGACGCGCGTATCGAGCCTCTAGGGCTTTCAAAAAAGGAATGTGATCAATTGTTGGCGTTCCTCGAAGCGCTTTAATGACGGAAGATGACTTCCTCGTCGGCGACACGGCGACGCGGTCCCCAGAACCCTTCTTTGGTGCCTTTACCCACTGCGATGACCATGTTGATTTCCGCACCGCGCGGTAACTTTAATTGCTTCTTGACCATTTTCGCATCGAAACCTTCCATAGGACAGGTATGAAAACCTTGGGCTGCACAACTGAGCATGAAGTTTTCCGCAGCTAGGGCGCAGCTCTTGTGTACCGAAATACGTTGACCCGCATGGCCTTCACCACGAACAATAGGACGTCGCAGGCCAACGAAAAACGTCGTCACACGGCGAAAAATCCCCATTAATCCAAAGCCGTCGTTGAAATAAAACACCGGCATTAATGATCCGTAGTATTTTCTGCGAAGCTTTATAGAACGCGCGTTGGGATCGCCAATGCGCTCGGCATCTTTATCAATCCAATCTAGGTGCCATTGTCTGCGCTTTCTCCACAGATCACGACGCGTTACAAAGACTACCATTTCCTGGGCGGATCTCGCCGCCATTTGACTTAAACAAGCCTCCACCATCTTGGCCTTCGCCTCTGGGCTTTTGGTCCAATGAAACTCCCACAGCTGCATATTGCTGCTGTTCGGGGCAAGAGTGGCATGTTTCAGGGCTTTTTCAATGACCTCTGCAGGTACGGGTACCTCAGGATGAAACTTGCGATTCGAAGCGCGGAAGTCAATGATTTCGTCAAAGGTCATAAGCTGCTGTTTTTAGGGCATCACGCGGGCCCAATTTGCCAAATGATGGTGTCCCTCATGTTGTGAAGGCAGGATATTTCTGTACTTAACTTTTCCATCTTTAACCACCCAAAGTACGCTTGAGTTCTGCTCTTCGATGAAATAACCACCGCCGGGCAATTCGTCGACCAAGCTTTCGGTGAACGAGAAAATTTCTTGCTCCTCAAAGATTTCAGGGTAGATGCGCTCAAAAGTGCCCTTGCCTAAATGGTAGCGGAGCACCCCTGAATATTGTGGCTTAACCTCGATAAGGTTTTCGGCAAGACGGTGTTGGTCAGGGCGTTCTCCCTTGAGCGTCTGTCCGCCGTTGTTGAAGAAGATGATGGTCGAATCAGATTCAATGTCCACATCGTGTTGCGAGATAAAGGGACCTTCGATCAATTCTACCACCTCTCCTGTAGTAGGGCGGTAGTGCATGATCCACGAGCCGGTTCTCGAAGAAATGAATACATCCCCTTTGAGCATATGCGGTCCATCTTCCAAGACGGGCTGAATATCATTGATGTGAAGGGGATCCCCGGGAGAATCGGATTTGATCAACAAATGGGTAAGGTCATTTTCTATGAGAATTTCCGTCACACTCTTGTGGTAGAGGATACGACCGGTTTCCGCATCGAATTGGGTCAGGGTGTTGTCAATGAACGGAAATTCTCGTCCGTCAATATTGAACCTTGCCCCATAGTAGATGTGTTCGCCCTTGTCCTTGGTGTAGGTATTGGCCCAGAAGGTGTTATCAGCCCCCATGTTGATGGCATGGTGGTGGGCGATGGTATCCTGCTTCCACAGGCGCTCACTGTTCTTATCAATCTTGATGATGCCGGTAACGCCATTTAAGGAATAGATCAAACTTGAATCTGGCAGCATCAAAGAGTGCATGATACGGTTGTGAGGATTAGCAAGACGGTCCACCGACCAAGTCTTCAATTCTTCCCCAGTACGAAGGTTGATGATGGCGATGGTGCGTTTCCAATTCGCATTGGCATAGCTGGTCAATACCTTTACATCCTCATCGAGCTCGTTGAGCGGCTCAAAATTCGCTGGCGAGGGCACGAAGACTAGGGGAAGGCGCTCTACCGCTGCTTTTGCAACCATTAATCGGTCCGGAAGCGTAGTAAAAAAGGTAATGGAACGACTGACCTGATGCGGTACCCATTGTTTGCCTTTCGTCGTTTCGCGCACCAACCAGCCAAAGAGGCTGAGCAGTGTCAATAGAATCACAACATTGGCAAGATACACGGGAATCTTGCGGAGGATAGATTTTAGCATAGTGTCCAATTCATTGGGCCTTAAAGGTACGGCAATCCCTTCTTAAATCTCGAGGATCAATCCGATGGTCGGAAGCAATCTACCCGTATCACTCTGGATGAGCTTCATGCTGTATTTACCAGCGTCCATCGGGTCAACTACCGGTGCTCCTAGATCATCACGTTCCACCGTCAAATACGGCATCAACGGAATATCAGAGCTGGTGAAGTTTTGCAAATCCAAGAACCAAGTCAAACTGTAATTCTTCTTGTTGTAGGTCTTGTCCAATCGCACGTCGATCACACTATAGGCTTGCAAGCGCTCGCCCATTACTTGGTCCACATCGAAAATTCCGCGCTGCAACACGTCCCAGTTCGCTGATACCGCACTCAGCTCTGTATCGAACGGCGTATAAGGCGTTCCTGTAGCCCAGCGGTATTTGGCCCCAATCTGCCAGCCCTTGCCCCATACTTTACCCAGGACAAGGTTGATGTTGTGGCGGTTGTCCCAAACCGTTGGTGTCCATTCTTGTGACGCATCCAAGCGGGTTTCGCTGTAGCCAAAGTTGTAGCTCATCGTCCACCAGTAGGTGCCCTTAAGCTTTTGCTGTAGGAACAGCTCCAACCCATAGGCACGGCCCTGGGCGCGTGAAAAACTTACTTGGTCCCCCACGGCTACATAAGCCCCAATGGCCTGCGAAAACGCCATTTGATCAGCCGACAGATAGGGCATTTGGCGGTAATCCTTGTAATATCCTTCCAGTGAGAATCGATACGTCTGTCCGTTTTGGAACTCTATACCGGTAGCGGCTTGATTGACACGCCCCGCGTAACTATCTCCTGACCAATTATTCGCTGCATTCGCCAAAATCGTAATGGCTGGAGGCAATTGTGTATAGCTTCCCAAGTTTCCTTGCACCGCCCAAGAATCATTCAAATGGTACTGCGCACTCATGCGAGGGGAGAGCTGGGCCAGCGGATTCCTCGTCGTCATATTCAACGTGTGCATGTCCATACGCACGCCCACGCTAGTCGATAACCTGCGCTCTAGATAATGACGGGTCAAATGTGTGAACGCACCAGCACTCATAAAGTCTTGCTGCGCCAAATAATCCACCGTATCAATGCGCTGCACAGCCACGTCGTTGTTGTAGCGTACATTCCACATATCCAGCCCATAATCTCTAAATACAAGATTAAGGCCGTATTTCCATTGCCAATCCTTGCTGACCACATGGTGGCTCACTTTAAATCTAGTGTTGGTCTCGGTGCTGCGATACGTTAATTGTCTATCTGCGTCCAGGCCTGTATTGCCAATGAATTTCTCGGCTTGGTTGCCCACGTGATCGCGGCTCAACACGTATTCCCAACGGCCGTTGTCGGTAAAGGAGCGGTAACGCGCACCCAAAACTTCCGTTTGCTGCGTCCCTTCTGGGATGTAGCCCACATTGTAGAGGAGGGCATCGCTGCCACGTCCATCGGTGTACAATTTGTAGTCGTCCCATCCGCCTACGCCGATGATGGTAAGGTCTTTTCTGGGACCAATTTTATGATGAATACGCAACTGCGCATCCTGATACGTCGGCAATACCGGAATATTGAACAGCTTGAAATAATGCTGCGAGAAGCTGTTGCGGCCGCTCATGGTGATCAAGGTCTTGTCGCCCACGGGTCCTTCGAGCGTAAGGCCATAATCCGTTCCGCCTTGCGTAGCTCGCACTCCCCAACGGTCGGCACGTGCATTGCGACCTTCGAGTTGAAGCACACCAGATAAGGCATCGTCCACATCCGCCGGAAAACCGCCAGTGACTAAATCCATTCCTTGGATATGATCAAGGTTGATAAGACTTACCGCGCCTCCCGAGGCTCCTTGGATGCTAAAGTGGTTCACGGTTGGAAGGGAAATCCCGTCCAACAAGTATCTGTTCTCGTTCGGCGCTCCACCTCGCATGGCGATAGCGTAGCCGAAGGATGGTTTGGGCAATACACCTGGAAAATTCTGAATGACCTTACTCAAGTCCAGTACTGCACCCGGCATGCGCATCATTTCAGAACGGTTAATGTTCTTAATGCTCAACGGCGTTTCCGGAGTGCGATGAAAGGCATCGGCACGAACGGCGACCTCGTCTAAAGAGGTGATGCGTTCCACCAACAAGCTCACAAATTCAGGCTTGGTCGAGCGAATCTGAACTTCATGCAAGGTTTGGATCTGACCTGAAGGGCTGATCGCACGCACATTGTACAATCCGGTAGGGAGGGAATGGAATATAAATTCACCCTCAGTATCAACGGTCGTTTGTTGGGTAAAAGTACCTTGAATGACCTCTACAGTCCAGTTATCCAATGGACTGAGGTTCAGTGCATCAAGAGCTTCGCCTTGAAGTGTGCCGGAGTTTTGAGCCCAGCCCGAAAAGGAGATGAAAAATGCGACGGTTAGGTAGGGGAAAACGTTACGCATGTCTAAAAAGATTTGACCGCAAAGTTAGGGTCCAAATCTCATTTGAGACCGCCGAAATCTTAACTTTTTTGCGCCTTCACAACCGCTTGCCAAGGCCCTGCATTGATGGCTTCAATGCCTTTGCTCTGAAGCATAGCTTGCGCATTGCCAGCACGTGTGCCTGAGCGGCAGCACAGCACTACAGGACCGCCTTTCTTAGCGATCTTGGCAATGTTCTTTTCAAATACATTCAACGGGATATTCTGGGCTCCCTTGGCGTGACCTTGGGCGAATTCCCCTGGGGTACGTACGTCGATAATAGGTGCGCCACCGGCAATGGCTGATTGAATTCTTTCTTGGCGTTTGCCGCCACCGAATAAGAAGGAGAGTAGTCCCATGTTGTTCTTTGCGTTTAGAGCGACAAAACTCGTGCTTGTCCTTGCAATGGGCTGTGCGCTGAGTCACACCTAGAGCAGGTGGTCGGCGGCTATGCTCGCAATTTGAATGTTTTGCTTGGTGTTCATCGTGTACCCCAGACCTAGGATCCATCCCTTGACCATGGGGATGAGCTTGTGGGAGGCAAATTGTTCATCTTCGTTGTAGTCCACATCTATGGTGATGGGGATGTTCACCTCTTGCTTACGAAGGAATTCAGCCATTTCTATGCTGTCCTGCGCCTCCTTAAATAGGCGAGTGATCATGTCATTGATGAGGGGTTCCCGCCGTTTGTGGTAGATGTAATGCACGCCTTTGCCGTGGTGCCGAAAGGCAATGACTGTGACGTAAATGGTTTGGCCGCCAATGTTTTGGGAATCGGACCCTACACTCAAGGTCGCCGCAGGGTGCGCCTGCAAATACGATAGAACGTATGCGGCGGGATTTTCGATGGTAGTTCCGTCTAGTTTCCGATATTGCACGTGCATCAGCGTGAAGTTCAAAAATGTTTTCGAGAGAAGAAAAAAAAGACCTTAATACTTCCTTTTTCAAGCTATTTACTCAACGCATGTCCGGGCATAAAAGTTTGGGCGGGGGAGGAAGTCGCTGGGAAACCTATCGGACGGGCGTGCGCGGCATTTTCTTTCGATTACTAACGTTCCCCGAGGTTGGATTGGCCATAGACTTGCAATTCAAGGACGAGGAAATCCGTGCGTTATTTTATAACCAATTCGAAGAATTCAAAACCATGCTCAACGGCCACATGGGCGAGGAAATGGTATATGAACCTCGAGTGATGTTGGACAGTGGAGTGCCTGTAAGTCGCATTTGGGTAAAGCTGGAAGGGGCCTACTTCTACGAAAAAGCCCAATGGCCTGCCATCATTGATTTCTATGAAGCCAAATTATTGGCATTGGATGAATTCTGGGAGCTCGGCGGCGAAGTGATCAAAGCATTGGCCCGTTAAGGAATCAATCGCTTCAACACTCTTAGTTTGTGGGTATGACGGCCCAATTCTGCATTATAGATCCCACTGTGGTCTAAACAATCTACTCGAACTCGCCCGGAAGCATGAATGATCTTCCCATCTTCAAGCACAATGCCCACGTGGGTGATGGCACCTTCCGCATTATCGAAAAACGCTAAATCCCCTGGTAAACACTCTTCTAAAAAGCTCAACGTCTCGCCTTTCTTTGCTTGTTGACTCGCATCTCTTGGAATACTCGCACCATATTGGCGGTACACCATCTGGGTGAACCCGCTACAATCAATGCCGAAGGGCGTTCGGCCTCCCCAGAGATACGGTGCGTTCAAATATGAAAATGCAGTGTGAACCAAAGCCTCTCGAGTTCCAGTACCCTTCGTCTGCTCTCCTTCAAACTTATATACTTGGCCACCAACGGCCGTAGTTTTTCCATCAAATAGAGGCAATACACTGCCCTGAGGAATGAGTGTGGATTTAGCGGCATCATCGGCCTGAAGCAATTGTACGGTTTCGCTACACACGTGGCGATCGGCAGATTGAATAAGGTTAAAGTCTTCGGCGCTAAGTTCTTGATATTGAAGGTTATCGACCCAGCCTTCGTAGAGGTCATGGTGCAGCCGTATACGTGACCATTTTACCTGCTTCTCGAGAATCTCAAAGGTCTCCCCAAAAAGGACGACATTGACCAATTCTGCTCGGTCAGATGCCTCCGCTCTCAAAGGAGCGCTGCCCAAAAATGCGATGCCTAGATCTCTATCACTCATGGAATTCTAAATTAGCACACGCATGCACCACATTGCCAAGTATTGCTTCATTTTTTACACAAAAAGAAAACCCCAGCCGAAGCCAGGGTTTCAACATTTTCAATAGGCTGATTTACAATCGTTCGATCACCATGGCCGACGCTCCGCCGCCACCGTTACAAATGGCAGCTGCACCAATGGTGCCGCCGTTTTGCTCCAGCACTGAAATCAATGTGGTCACAATGCGAGCGCCTGAGGCACCCAGCGGGTGGCCTAAGCTCACGGCGCCGCCGTTGACATTGACTTTCGATGCATCCAAACCTAGTATGTCGGTATTGGCCAATCCCACTACTGAGAAGGCTTCATTAAACTCGAAAAAATCTACTTGATCCAATGTTTTACCTGCCTTGGCCATAGCCTTTGGGAGTGCCTTAGCCGGAGCCGTAGTAAACCATTCTGGCTCCTGCGCTGCATCGGCATATCCAATAATTTTCGCCACAGGTTTGAGACCCAATTCCGCCGCCTTCTCAGCACTCATAAGCACCAATGCCGCAGCACCGTCATTCAAGGTGGAAGCATTGGCCGCAGTGATCGTCCCGTCCTTTTTAAACACAGGACGCAACTGAGGAACCTTGTCCACGTTCACCTTGGTATATTCTTCATCTCGATCAAAGGCCACTGGGTCGCCTTTGCGTTGTGGAATCATGACAGGGACTACTTCCTGATTAAATTTACCTGCCTCCCAAGCCGCAGCACTGCGCTTGTAGCTTTCAAGAGCGAAATCATCTTGTGCTTCGCGTGAATAGTTATGCTCGATCGCGCACAATTCCGCACACAATCCCATGTGTTGCGCATTGTATACATCTGTCAGGCCGTCCTTCACTAAGCCATCAACCATGGCTATATCACCCAACTTAACGCCGGTGCGGCTGCTAGGGAGGTAGTGGGGGACTGCGCTCATGTTTTCCATGCCGCCAGCCACAATGATTTCTGCATCACCGGCCTTGATCGCCTGTGCAGCCATCATCACAGCCTTCATTCCTGAAGAACATACTTTGTTGATGGTGGTGGCAGGTACATTGCTACTGATGCCTGCAAAAATTGCAGCTTGACGCGCTGGAGCCTGTCCTACATTGGCTTGAAGGACATTGCCCATGTAGACTTCATCTACTTGGTCCGGTGAGATTCCTGCTTTTTCAAGCGCTCCGCTGATGGCGGCAGCCCCAATTCTAGGAGCGGGTAGGGTGCTTAGTGCACCGCCGAAGCTGCCCATAGGTGTTCTGGCAGCACTGACGATTACGACTTCTTTCATGTTCTGGTGTTTGATATTTGGGTTCTTGTCAAAAGACCCTACGAAACTACTAAATTGGTCCCTAGAAAAGAACAAAGTCGGATGAAAGGATTGGATTGGCTTCAAAGTCGCCAAAAGTGGGCATATTTTGTAGTAGTAGGCGCTGTCAGCACCGCACTAATCTTCCTAAGCATTCCGTTCAAGGCCCAATTCCAATACGAATACCGCCTCGGTCAAATTTGGTTGGAGGATGACCTCATTGCTCCCTTGGATTACGTCCTTCCCAAATCTTCCGAGGAAATGGAAGCCTCTCGCCAAGCGCTCATCGAGGCCAAAGACCTATACTATGATTACCACTACCGCATCAACGATTGGCAGAACTCTTGGAGCACCGATAGCAGCCTGTTTGACGCTATGGAAATTTGGCAACGCAGAGGGGTAGTGGAGGCACTCCCGTCGGAACAGCACCAAATATTCTTGCACAACGGTACACCATTAGATATATCAAATGCCCTGACCCCAGAGGCCATCCGCGCTGCCTACGGCTTGCCAGATAGCGTCCAAATCACGCCAACCTTGATGTTGAACACAGCCATTACGGATTCCGCACTGGCCTATAAGTTCGATGCCTTAACCCCAAATAAAGGAATCATTACTAAGGGAACGCCCATCATCCTTCGAGGAGCCACGCTCACGCAGGATAAGTTTGATATGCTCAAGGCCCTCGAGGCTAATTACGATGGCAGTGGCAAGGAAATCAACTTAATGGGTAGACTTGGTGCCCTGGCCTACATCCTTATCCTGATCGCAGCTATCGCAGTGTACCTCAATCAATACGATCCACAGATTCTCGCGCACAGCTCGAGCCTTAACCTTTACATGTTCGTCGTCGCAGGCGCTGCCATCGCTACGTTGTGGTCGGCCTCAATTTCAATTCTGAACCCCTTTGTGGTCCCGCTCGTGCTTTTGCCCGTGCTCCTTCGAAGTTTCTTCAACGATCGTCTTGCCTTAGTGTCCCACGTACTACTCTTATTGCTAGTGGCGCCATTTATCAGCGGTGCGGTACATTTTATGGTGGTCCAATTCGCCGCTGGGCTCATCACCCTCTTCAACATCCGAGGCATTTACAAAAGGAGCCAGCTCTTCCAAAGCACCCTGATCATCATGGCCGTCGTGATTGTAGCCCACATCAGTATTTACCTGATTCGACAAATGGAGTGGAGCACCGAGGCTATTGAACCTTTAATATCTTCACTCATAGGCGTCCTTGTGTTGCTGTTCATCTTCCCGCTGATTTACTTCTTCGAGCGCACCTTCCGAGTGGTTTCCGACCTCACGCTCCTTGAGCTTAGTGATACCAACAACCCGCTGCTGAAGCGTCTGTCCAAGGAGGCGCCGGGTACATTCCAGCACACCATGCAGGTGGCGAATTTGGCAGAATACGCGACAGAATTGGTAGGAGGGAACACCCTGTTGGTGCGTACTGGTGCTCTATATCATGATATTGGAAAAATTGCCAATCCTCAATATTTCACGGAAAATCAAACCTCGACCGCCTCACCGCACGATGAGCTGAGTTACCTGGAAAGTGCTGAGATCATTATTGGGCACGTAGCGGATGGGATAGAATTGGCCAAAAAACAGCGACTACCTGATATTGTGGTAGATTTCATTCGTACACACCACGGTACTTCGCGTGTGGAATATTTCTACCGCAAGTTCAAAGAGGACCATCCGGATGCGAGCCAGTTCGAGTCGTTCCAATACCCTGGGCCAAAGCCGTTTTCAAAGGAGACGGCCATTGTGATGATGTCAGATGCTGTCGAAGCCTCAACCCGCAGTTTGCCAGAAAAAACACAGTCCAACCTCAATGAAATGATCGATAAAGTCATTGATCATCAACTTACTACGGGTCAATACGACAATGCAGATATCACCTTGAAGGACATCAACACCATCAAAGAGGCCTTCAAGAAATTTATGCGTGGGGTGTACCACGTGCGTATCGAATATCCCAAAGAATAGGAGGGGTGGTATTATGTTCAGGTTTAGTGTGTTATAACCTGGAAATTTGGTGTTATAGTACACGTTTTGGGATGGTATAGAAATTATTTCGATTTTTCTTGTGATAAATTCACACCGTACCCTTGCGCAAATAGATTTTACGGCTAAATTTGCGCTCCCTAACGGAAAGGTGGCAGAGTGGTAATGCAGCAGCCTGCTAAGCTGTGGTCGCGATAGCGTCCCCTGGGTTCGAGTCCCAGTCTTTCCGCGAAGAGAAGTTCATTAATATGTTCGGGAAGTGGCGCAGGTGGTAGCGCATCTGGTTTGGGACCAGAGGGTCGCAGGTTCGAGTCCTGTCTTCCCGACAACTTCTTCTCCTCAATCTATGGGTTTGGACTCGTAGCTCAGCTGGATAGAGCATCTGCCTTCTAAGCAGACGGTCGCAGGTTCGAGTCCTGCCGGGTTCACGAGAAAAAGCATTATAACCCCGACGCGGTAACGCGTCGGGGTTTTTTTGTGCGCAAAAAAACACGAGCTGTTTTGTTTGTAATGAGGTTTGAGAAATCATACTTCGCTATTCCTAAAAAAATAAGCCCCGAAACATTCAATGTTTCGGGGCTTATTCGCAAAAGAGATTCATTAACCTCTCAATGAAATAAATCATCTAGGTAGGTTATTAAGTCGTATTCACTCATATGTTGTTCTTCAATTCTTGGAATGAAGTCTTGGATAATCCAAGTTTTTCTTGAAGGATCTAAATTCTTCAATTCTTCTTCGCTAAGGGTTTGTGGCAAGGGTCTTTTGCCAATACGAAGCTTTTGATCATTCAAAATAATTGTTCCAACTAGATTGCCTTTCGAAGCATTGTAATCAGTATGATTTAATTTGTTTAACATAAATTGAAAAACGCTACTATCTCCTTGGAGCGGAAGTTGGGAGTATATTTGCCCGTGCAGGTGAATGGATGATCCAACCGCAATGTATTGAGGGGCAAATTCCTCTTGGCACTCAATGAGTGCATAGATGAAATTCGGTACCTCAGAATCTTCAGCTTGAACGACAATTTTTAAATCGTGAAGTTTGATATTTTCATTTTCCGCAAATGCTCGTTGCTGTGCTCCAGCATACAATGTTAATAGTAGTGCTGAGGCTGTAATTAATATTTTACCCATACGTAGGTTGTGTCGTTTTGTGATTCATTAAAAAATTTAACCTTGAAAAAATTGGCTTCGTGATGGAACATTTTTTCCAAGATTACCGCGTCTTCAGGTATAAAAGTATTGATTTTTTCACCTAATCGAGAATTTTTAGGGTTTGCCTTGAACGCTGTTTGCTCCCCGATTAATTCACTAGGTATTGACATTCTTGTTTCGAGTTTTTGAGCAACTGGTGCATCTGCTCCACATCCCGCGAGGCCTAGAAACAAGATCAAGCATGATTTTTTCCACATAATGTTTAGTTCTAAGAGGTTTTTCATTATTTTGGCTGCTAATATAAACTCTATTAACATGAAAAAACTATTACTCGTTTTAGCTTTAGGTGTATTCGCTTCGCCGATAGCTAAAGCACAGTATTGTACTTCTGGAGCAACCAGCCTATCCGATTCTCAATTGGCCGGTATTGATTTCAAAGGGGACAATAATACTGCGCTTGACACGGTTGTTCCATGTTCTTCAAACGCCCCAGGGCTAATAGATTTTACCGGTGTTGATACGGTCCAAGTGACCATCGGTAATTCTTATTGGGTTGGGTATGAGATAGGAACATGTGGCGGAAATTACACTCAGCAATTTGCTGTTTATGCAGATCTCAATAGAGATACTGTTTTCCAAGACAGTGAGTTGTTAGGGTATCACACAGGCCTTACCGTTGGTACCGTTGACTCTATTCAAATTGAAATTCCATGGTATGCTCAAGCAGGGCAAACTAGAATTCGAATTGTGAATCGAGAAACTTCGCTATCTACTCCACAGAGCCCATGTGGTACATTTACTTGGGGATCCACTCACGACTACATACTTGACGTTCAAGGATCTGCGGCATCTCTCTGTACGTACCCTGTGAATCTAATGGCTTCTGGTGTTGATTATAACCAAGCTAGTTTCTCATGGTATACTTTAGAAGACTCTTCATACTTTGCGATGGTGGAAGCAGGTGTAGTACCAACTTCATCTGATTTCTCGTTGGAAACTTCTACTTCAAAGCTGATTATTGGCGCAAACAATATTTCTCCAAACACTTCATACGATGTTTATGTGTATGTTCCGTGTGGAGGAGATACCGCTCAGATTTCATTTACTACTCTTTGTTCGCCCGTAGTTGCCCCTTATTCGCAAAATTTCGATGGCGGTGACTTCTACACTGGTACGAGTATTTACACTGGTGCTGGTCAGATTTTAGGTGATTGTTTTGAAGCAGAATCTGATTACCCTTATGGTTCTTATGAAGGATGGTTAGTAAACAGTGGTACCACTTCTACCAGTTCCACAGGTCCTGGTGGTGATGCATCTACCTACGGCTATGGTAATTACATGTTCTATGAGAGCTCTTATGGAACTTCAGCAACGTTATCATTACCAACATTAGACGTTAGCGCACTTTCAGACCCATTCCTTTCTTTTGATTATCACTACTACGGTTCAACAAGTGGTAAACTTCGATTAAAAGTTTCTAATGATCAGGGGCTATCATGGATCGAGCATGATCTTATAACCTCTCAAGGACAGACAAGCGAAACGGACCCGTACAAAAACGCTGGTTTCTCCCTTGCTCCATGGCTAGGCGATACTGCGATACGTGTTCAGTTAGAGTTTGTTGAAGATGGTACTGGCGGAAGTTATTCTGACTTCGCTATCGATAATATTTCAGTAGATGAAGCGCCAGCCTGTTACAATCCTGTAGCAACGTTAGTTGGTACTACGCCAGGTTTAACCACTGGATCTGCTGATTTCGCTTTCCTTTCTGGAAAGACCTTAGCATACTCATATACTGAGGTTGGAAGCACCACGACATTAGCTAATGGTGTATTATTTAACAACTCATACTCATTTACCGGTTTAGCGGTAAACAAAGCATATGAGTTTAGCTTTTACAACATTTGTACTGGATCATTTTCTGATACCACAGTCGTTCAAGCCTTTGTTTCAGCACTAAATCCATGTGCTCCACAAACTGCTCCTTATGTTGAAACGTTTGAAATCACTTCTGTAAAGCGTCAATGTTGGTCGGAAGTTAGTGGTGCGGATATCGATGCAACTTGGTATTTGGATTCTTCTCAAGTACAATACCAGAGCTATCCAAATCCGACACTGTATAATAATGATACAAGTTTTGTTGCTGGTCAAGGAAGTACTTTTGCTCGACTAGGTAGCGGAACGAGTAGCGCCGGTACAGATTACTCCGGTGAAATTCAGAGCGGTGTATTCGATTTGAGTGCGCTTTCAAGTTTGCAAATTGATTTATTAGTCGCTGGTGGTTATTATTCAGTTACCTACTCAAGCGGTACGAAATATGAAACCGAGCCTGACTTCTACATTGATTACCGTACTTCATCATCTGGCTCATGGAACAGAGTACTAGAATACGTAGATACTATTTTTGATGGCTGGACTCTAGTTTCAATCGATGAGCCAATCATTGATTTGAGTTCAACAATGGAATTTAGATTTGGTTACATTGGAGGTGGTCTACCTATTGCAGTTGATAGCATCAGTTTTAAGCAGGGTTCTACTTGTGTGAAACCAGTGAATCTTACTACTGATTTAGTAACTCAAAATGTCGCACAAGTTAGTTGGACAGGTATTGCAGCCAACTACAGTTACGATGCAGGGATTGTAGGACAATCTTCAACTTTAGGTGGTTCAACATCTGGTGATTCTGTAGTATTTTCTGGTTTGTCACCTAAAACCACCTATTGGATTACTGTATCGCCAGATTGTGGTACTGGTGTAGCTTCCCCTGTAAGCGACACGCTGTTTTTCTCAACAGATTGTGATGAAATTTCAACGTTCCCAACTATCGAAAGTTTCGAATCAAATTCTACATGGGAGTTGTGTTATGAAGCTACGAGTCAATATACTAGCTCGTGGACGCAGTATGGATGGAACCTCGACAAAACTGGTTCTTCCTATGATATTTCTGGAGCATATTCAGGAAATCAATATGCTTGGGCATACTGGTCCGGAGATGCTTGGTTAGTTAGCCCTGTCATCGATGCTTCATCTTTGACCACGCTTGAAGTAGAGTTTTACTACTTTGTAGATGCATGGGTTTCATCCTGGTCTGGAGCATCGTATACAGAGGAATTAATTGTTGAATATCGATTATCTCCAAGTGATGCCTGGACCCCGTTATTTAACGACGACCAAGCTTCAACAACTTGGAAAAAAGGTGTGGCAATAACTCCAGCTACCTCGTCAGAAATGCAAATTCGATTTACTGTTGATGGTGGCGGTGGTGATGGATTAGGTTTGGATTATATAACATTCGACGAAGGCCCGACATGTCTCCCAGTTAGTATTGCTTCCATCGATAATATAACAGATCAAAGTGCTACCGTTGAAATTGATGGTCCAGCCGCTAACTACGAGGTATACCTGGAACAGCCTTCAATTGACGCCACTACAGGATTGTTAGTTTTTGCTCAAGCAACAGGTACGTCATATCTTCTCACTCAAGATTCTATACAACAACTGACTAGTTTAACAGCTGAAAGTATTTATGGGGTATGGGTAAGAGAAATTTGTTCTCCAGGGGATACTTCTGATTGGTCATCAGTTGAAACCTTTACTACATTGTGTGCAGCACTATCATTACCTTACACCGAGAGCTTTGAGAGCTCAGGTTTAGGCTGTTGGACAACTTACGGATCAACAGGATGGGATGTTGATAAGACTTCTTCTTATGACATCACCTCGGCTTATGATGGCGATGAATTTGCTTATGCCAACTGGACTGGAGTAAGATATTTAGAAAGCCCACTGATTGACGCATCGACTGTCAATACGCTGAAAGTTGATTTTTATTATTGGCTAGATGAATATTTTGGTTCTGTTGACGAGTTAATTGTCGAATACAGATTGGGATCAAACGATCCCTGGGTAGAAGTATTTAGATCCTCCGTCGCAACTACAACTTGGACAAATGCAAGCATTGTTATAGGTTCCACTTCCGGAACCATGCAAGTTCGTTTTACAAGTGATGCTAATTACGCAGATGGAATAGGTCTTGACGCTGTAACGTTTGAAGAAGGCCCATTCTGTCCTGATCCAGCAAATGTTACAATTG
>Ga0255765_1002154_pt1 | contig 22877 bp, 18 predicted proteins | sample 041ome_8_FD_179965 | JGI IMG/M metagenome (GOLD analysis project Ga0255765, IMG submission 179965) | Coastal salt marsh microbial communities from the Groves Creek Marsh, Skidaway Island, Georgia - 041407BS metaG (version 2) | ecosystem: Environmental > Aquatic > Marine > Intertidal zone > Salt...
TATCCGTTGGGGCTCGCCCCGGCGTTGGTGCTGTCGGGCCCGGCATCGGATGTGCTGGGTCGACGCGCGGTGATGGTGCCCGGCATCGTGTTGTCGGGGCTGTCGTCGGCGGTGCTGATCGCGGGCGCAGATCATCTGTGGATGTTGTATCTCGGCCGGTTCCTTCTCGGCGTGGTGTCGGGCCTGGTGTTTGTTGTGGCGAGCGCATGGATGGCAGAGCACGGGCGTGACGCTCCGCTGTGGACGGCGCGGATGCTGGCGCTGGTGATGTACGGCGGGTTTGGCCTCGGCCCGTTGGTGGCGGGAATTGCCGGTCAGTGGCTGCCCGCACCACTGCTTGGGCCCTATCTCGCGCATATTGCAATGGTGGCGGTGGCGATGGTGGTGGTATTCACCGTCCCTGAGACGGTGACGCGAGACCGCACCCGCAGAATTCGACCGAATCTGGGGATCCCCGAGGGTCGCCATCGCGCGTTCTGGACAGTGGTCGTGCCGACCGGGCTCGGAGTGTTCGGGATGCCGTCGCTCGCGTTCGGACTGTTCCCGGTACTTCTCAAGCCAGCGATGCCCGGCGTGGCCGTATTCGTGTCGGGGATGCTCGGCATGTTGGCCATGGGGTCGATCGTGCCGGCTCAAGCGGTGATCGGCCGGGTGGGGCCGCACCGGGGTGCGCCGCTCGCTCTGGCGTCGGGCACGGTGGGGTGTGTGCTCGGACTGATTGCATTCGGTACCGATACCTGGCCGTTGTTGTTCATCGCCGCGGTGTTCATGGGTGCGGCATCGGGTATGGCGATGACGTCCGGCCTGCGTTTCGTCGACCTGTTGTGCCGTGCGGAGGACCGCGGAGCGCTCACCGGTGCGTTCTATGCCGTGGCCTATGCCGGGATGATGATGCCGGTGGTGGTGACCAGCATTGCCGCAGTTGTGGGGTCGACGGCGGTGGTGCTCGGTGCGGTGGCACTGACGGCTGCATCGCTGGCCTATGTGCTGCGCCGAACCACGGCCCATCTCGCGACGACCTAGAGTGCGGTCTGTGGAAATGAATCTGAGATGACGTCGTCGTCAATGCTGCGCCTCGCGGACCGACCTGTGATGCGAGGTCGGCTGCACCTAGCCGCCGTCTTGGCGGTGATTCCCGTCGGAGTGATTGTTATCGTGGCCTCCTCGGGTGCGCGGGCGGTGACCGCCGTTGCCATTTACCTCGGCTCTCTCGTGGTGTCATTTGGGGCATCCGCTGCGTATCACCGCGGTGATTGGAGCGAAGGTGCCCGTAACTGGATGCAGCGTCTTGACCATGCAGCAATCCATCTGCTCATCGCTGGCACGTACGTTCCCCTTGGCCTGGTTGCCCTGCCCACAGGTTGGGGAGTTCCACTCGTTGCGGCGGTCGGATGCGGCGCAGTGTTCGGAGTGATTCGAGCGCTGGTGGCACCGCATCGAATGCGACGTATTGGATACGCCCTCTATCCAATCTTGGGGTGGGCCGCGGTGGCGGTTGCTCCGGCGTTGTGGCGCCATCTCACGACTGCAGAAGTTGTCCTTATCGTCGTGGGGGGCGTGTTGTACACGGCGGGATTCCCGATCTTGGTTCGACAGTCACCTGACCCATGGCCCCGCGTGTTCGGGTATCACGAGATCTGGCATACCTTCACGGTGCTCGCTGCATCAGCGCATTTCGTGGCGGTCGTCATGATCACGACCTGAGCCCCTCATTTTTTGTTCTGGTTCTAGCCGCCCGACTCAGCGCCGGGCGTGACGGTCCAGGTGCCGTTTGAGCGCAGCAGATCGGCGAGATCGGGTGCGCCGTAACGCTGTGAGGCCGCGACGACTTGGGCATCGACTTCGCTGGTGTATTCGGCGCGCTCCACCTGTCGGAACACGCCGAAGGGAGTGGGCGACGCGTCATCGTCGTTCAGTCGGGCGAGTGCGAACGCGAGTGCCGGCGACTCCACATGACGGTCGTGCACCAAGATGCGCTCAAGCCCCACATCGGCCACATCGACGAGCTGCAATGTGCCGTCGCTTCCCATGATGACGCCCCGTCGCCCATCGGCACCGAAGGTGATTGGTTCGCCGTGCACCAGGTTGATCATCATCTCGTCGCGGGCGTCACGTTTGGTGATGTTGTTGAACTGGCCGTCATTGAACACGTTGCAGTTCTGGTAGATCTCCACGAAGGCTGCACCGCGGTGGTCGTGAGCCTGATGGAAGATGTCCATCATGTGCTGGCGATCGAGGTCATGGGTTCGGGCAACGAATGATGCTTCGGCGCCGAGCGCAACGCTCAGCGGGTTGAACGGTGGGTCGATCGACCCGAATGGTGTCGACTTGGTGACCTTGCCGACGGCGGAGGTGGGGGAATACTGGCCTTTGGTGAGTCCGTAGATCCGGTTATTGAACATGAGGATCGTGAGGTTCACATTGCGCCGCAATGCATGGATGAGGTGGTTGCCGCCGATGGAGAGACCGTCGCCATCGCCGGTGATGACCCATACATCTAGGTCCGGGCGGGCTGTCGCAACGCCGGTGGCGATCGCGGGCGCCCGGCCGTGGATCGAATGCATGCCGTAGGTGTTCATGTAGTACGGGAATCGGCTGGAGCAGCCGATACCTGAGATGAACACCGTGTTCTCCGGGGCGACGCCGAGATCGGGCATCAGTTGCTGGACGGCCTGCAAGATGCCGTAGTCCCCGCAGCCGGGGCACCAGCGCACCTCTTGATCGCTGGTCCAGTCCTTTTTGGTGGTGAGGGTGACTCCGGTGTCGGTCATGGCGTTGCCTCCTCGATGGCGTCTTCGATTTCTCGGGTGGTGAAGGGAAGCCCGGCCACTTTGCTGACCGGTTGCGCGTCGATGAGATAGTTCGCGCGCAAGATGTTGCAGAGTTGGCCGCGGTTGAGTTCAGGCACGATGACATGGTCGAAACGCTGAAGCACGTCGCCGAGGTCGTTCGGTAGCGGATTGAGGTGCCGCAGGTGCACCCATGCCACTTTGTGGCCGTTGCGCCGTCGGCGCTGCACGGCGGCATCGATCGCGGCCCATGTGGAGCCCCAACCAACAACGCAGACGCTGGCGTCGGTGTCGCCGGTGATCTCGACCGGGTCGTAGTCGGCGGCGATGCCGGCAATCTTCGCTGCTCGCAGGTCGCCCATCTTGGCGTGATTCTCGGGCGTGTAGTTCACGTTGCCGGTGATGTCGGCTTTTTCGAGCCCACCGACGCGGTGCATTAACCCGGGGGTGCCCGGAATGGCCCATGGGCGAGCGAGGGTGTCGGGGTCGCGTAGATACGGATGGAAGACCGGTTGCCCATCGTCATCGACATCGTTCGGCGCTGCGGTGAAGGGCACGGAGATATCAGGTAATCCATCCACGTCGGGCAGGCACCAGGGTTCGGATCCATTCGCCAAGTAGCCATCGGACAGCAGGATCACCGGTGTGCGGTATTTCAATGCGATCCGTGCCGCTTCAATCGCCGCGTCGAAACAGTCGGCGGGTGAATACGCAGCAACCACGGGCAGGGGGGCTTCGCCATGGCGGCCATAGATCGCCAGGTTCAGATCTGATGCTTCTGTCTTGGTGGGCAGTCCTGTTGATGGTCCGCCGCGTTGGATGTCGATGACCAACAGCGGCAACTCGATCGATACGGCGAGCGAGATGGTCTCGCTCTTCAACGCAACACCAGGGCCCGAGGTGGTGGTCACGCCGAGATGGCCAGCGAATGCGGCGCCGAGCGCCACGCCGACTGCGGCGATCTCGTCTTCGGCCTGCACGGTGCGCACCCCGAAGTTCTTGTGCTTGGACAACTCGTGAAGGATGTCGCTCGCAGGGGTGATGGGGTAGGAGCCGAGTGTGACGGGGAGTTTGGCGAGTTGTCCTGCGGCCACCAGGCCCCATGACAGGGCGGTGTTGCCGGTAACGGAGGTGTACTCGCCGGCGGGCAGGCTGGCCGGGCGGACCTCGTAACGATGGCCAACGGCTTCGGTGGTCTCGGCATAGTTCAACCCGGCGGTGAATGCTGCGGTGTTGGCTGCGGCGACCTGCTCGCGCGATCCGAACTTTTCAGCGATCCATTCGAGGGTTGGCTCGGTGGGTCGTGAGTACATGAACGACACCAGCCCGAGAGCGAAGAAGTTCTTCGAGCGTTCGGCGTCGCGAGGTTTCACCCCGAGTGGCGCGCAGGCCTCTTTGGTGATGCTGGTCATCGGCACCCGGATCACCCGGTAGCCATCGATGGTGCCATCATCGAGTGGGCTGTCGGTGTAGCCAGCCTTGTCGAGGTTGCGTTCGTCGAAGGCATCGGTGTTGATGATCAGCGTGCCGCCGCGTTCGAGGCGGTGGAGGTCGGCCTTTAGTGCCGCGGGGTTCATGGCCACGAGCACGTTGGGTTCGTCTCCTGGGGTGGTGATGTCGTGATCGGAGATCTGCACCTGGAAGCTCGACACACCGTTCACCGTTCCGGCGGGTGCACGGATTTCGGCGGGGAAATCGGGCAGGGTCGACAGGTCGTTGCCGAATGAGGCGCTCACGGTGGTGAAGCGGTCGCCAGTGAGCTGCATTCCGTCACCGGAGTCGCCCGCAAAACGAACGATGAGACGGTCTATGACCTCTGGCGTATGAAGCCGGTCGATCGTGTCCGACATGGTTCCCCCTTTTCCGAACAACGCTGTCCGGTTCTCATGCTGACCGCCGCAGCGGTCGCGGTGTGATTGTCAGGGGGTTGGTCACGGCGTCATCGATGCCGCGCTCCCAGCATGCCACACCTGCCCTGTAGGGTCGAATCACCATGGCGACGCTCCGCTTTAGCTTCGGCACGATGGGCTCGGGAAAGTCCACGCTTGCGCTGCAGATTCATCACAATCTCGCCTCGCGCGACCTCTACGGCTTGTTGCTCACCTGTCTCGACCGCGAGGGCAATCAGGTCACGTCGCGCCTCGGTGTGCGTGCGCCGGCCATCCATGTCGACCCAGATCTCGACCTGCACGAACTCGCGGTGGCGAATTGGCCGCTGCACTACATGGTGTGTGACGAAGTGCAGTTCTACACACCGGCCCAATGCGACCAGTTGGCGCTCATCGTCGACGATATGGAAATCGATGTGTATGCCTTCGGGCTCATCACCGATTTCCGTGGGTCGCTGTTCGACGGCACTCGTCGCATGCTCGAAATCGCTGATGAACGTGTGCCGCTGCAGGTAGAGGCGCGGTGCTGGTGCGGTGCGCGTGCCACGCACAACGCACGCGTGGTCAACGACTTCGTGGTCTACGAAGGTGAGACGGTCGTGGTGGGCGACACCGCCCAACCGGGTGCACAGAAGATGTTCGGCGACACGGTGCGCTACGAATTGTTGTGCCGCCGACATTTCCGCACGGGAGAACTCGGCGAGTGATGCGCGCGGTGCGGTCAGGAGCGCACCGCAGCACCGATTAGCCGGCTTCGCGCAGCAGTCGAAGTGCGCCTGCGGCCATCGCAATCCCCGATAGGCGTCCAACGAGCGCACCGAGGTCGGCGAGAGGGTCGGCGTAGCGGAATGGAATACCACCGATGCCGAGTAGTGCAAGGAAGATCGCCACCACGCACAGACCACCGGTCACGGTGGTCAGGCGGGTGAGCCATATCGTGTCACCTCGGTCGTCGGGATGCACGCCGGCGAGCATCACCGCGGCGGTCACTGCAGTTGCGACGGGCAGCATCAGCACAGCAATGTTCTGCGGCAGGGTCACAAACGACACGATTTCGATGCGCTGGCCCCACACGCCATCTTCGAACCGTGATGTGGTGATGGCTGCTGCCCGGCGTACCTCAATGGCGATGATGCCGAGATACGACGCCAGCGCGACCCAGCCGGCTGTGGTCAGTGCGCGCACCCACCGCAGTCGATCAGTTGGGCCCACGGGTCAGGTCCAGGCGCACGGCAGGCGCTTGATGCCGTTGATGAAGTTGCTCTGGAGGTAGTCGGGTTCGCCGGTGGCACGCAGGTTTGGCAGACGGCGGCGGATCTCGTCAAAGGCGATGGTGATCTCGCGCCGGGCGAGGTTGGCGCCGAGACAGAAGTGCGGTCCGCCCGCACCAAAACCCACCTGTTGGGGTTGCGGCGGCCGCGTGATATCGAAGCGGTAGGGGTCGTCGAACACGGAGTCGTCGAAGTTTGCACTCGCGTAGAACAGCACGACTTTGTCGCCGGCCGATAGGGACTGGCCGCCCAGTTCGCAGTCGGCGGTGGCCGTGCGGCGGAAGTGGATCACCGGGGTTGCCCAGCGCACGATCTCTTCCACCGCGCCGCGGGTATGGGTGTCGAAGTCGTTGAACCACAACTCGCGCTGGTCACCGAAGTCGGTGAGCGCGCGGAGGCCGTGGCTGAGGGCATTACGGGTGGTTTCATTTCCGGCGACCACCAACAAGATGAAGAACGACCCGAATTCCTGTGGGGTGAGTCGGTCCCCGTCGACCTCGGCGTTCATCATCGCCGACGTGATGTCGTCGGTGGGGTTCTCCCGTCGTGATTCGCCGAGTGCTTGGGCATAGGCGAAGATCTCGAGTGACACTTCCATCAGGCGCTCGTAGGTGCCACCGAATTCCGGGTCGGCAGCACCGAGGATGGTGTTGGTCCATTCGAAGATCGACGCGTAGTCGCTTTCGGGGATACCCATCATCGAGCAGATGATTTCGAGCGGTAGCGGACCGGCAAAGTCGGCGACGAAGTCGGCGGTGCCCTCGGGGTTGTTGTCGATCATTCGCTGGGCGATCTCGGCCGCTTTGGCACGAACCTGCTCTTCGAGTTCGGTGACGTGACGAGGGGTGAAACCCTTCGACACGATCGAGCGTAGGCGGTGGTGTTTCGGGTCGTCCATGTTGATCATCGACCCGTAGAACTCGTTCAATTCCTGCGGGAGGTCGACGATGTTGGAGCCGTGGCCCGAGCAGAACAGTTCCGGTTTGCGGCTGGCCTGCCATACATCGTCGTATCGGGTGACCGCGTAGTAGCCAGGCCCCGGTGGAAATGGGGACCCCTCGAGGAAGCGCTCGGGATACTTGGGAAGGCCTGGGGTGGCGCGCAATTCGGCGAAAGCGGCGCGGCGCTCCTCGCGTGGTGCGGTCCAGAACACCATCTGGGAGATGTCGGGCAGGCCGGCGGGCGGGTCGAATGGCACCTCGGACATGCGACGACGCTACCTGCCCTCTAGGGTGCGCGATGTGCTGAGCATCGATGAGATTGAGCGCGTTCTGGTGATCACCGCCCACCCCGACGACGTCGATTTCGGTGCCGCTGGCACGATTGCGACATGCACGGCTGCGGGAGCATCGGTGACGTACTGCATTGTCACCGATGGCCAAGCAGGCGGGTTCGATGACTCGATTCCGCGTGCGGACATGGCGACAATTCGTCGCGCAGAACAGACAGCTGCCGCGGCGAGAGTTGGCGTGACCGATCTGGTGTTCTTGGGGCATATGGACGGTTCCGTGGAGGCCACGATGGAACTACGCCGCGACCTGTCGCGGGTTATCCGTCAGGCGCGTCCGCAGGTCGTCATTTCTCAATCCCCGCAGATCAACTTGCATTCGGTGTACGCCAGCCATCCTGATCATGTGGCGGTCGGACAGGCGGCATTCGCTGCGGTCTACCCCGACGCGCGAAACCCGTATGCGTTCCCCGAACTGCTCACGTCTGGTTTCGAACCATGGTCGGCTGACGAGTTGTGGATCATGGGCAGTGGCCAGTTGGCCAGCGATCCGTTGTTCGCAGTCGTCGATATCACCGCGTCGTTCGACACCAAGATCGCCGCGCTGTGTGAGCACCACAGCCAGATTCGCGATGCTGCACAGATGGAGGAGCGCGTGCGCGAGTGGAACGCAATGAATGCCGAATCGGGTGGCTTGGGCCCCGGACGGTATGCCGAGGCGTTCTTGGTGGTCGATACCCGCTGAGGGTGGTGCCGCCCTGCGCGGTCGTGGTTGGGTGCCCGTGGTCACTACGCTGCGGCCATGACCGAAGCAGTGATCGTCGCAACCGCCCGCAGCCCGATCGGCCGTGCTGGAAAAGGGTCGCTCGTCGACCTTCGTCCTGACGACATGTCGGCCCAGATTGTGCGGGCGCTGATGGCCAAGGTGCCCCAAGTGGCTCCGACCGATGTTGAGGACCTGATCATGGGGTGCGGCCAGCCCGGTGGTGAGGCCGGTTTCAACATCGCACGTATCACCGCCATGCTCGCCGGTCTTGATGATGTACCCGGCGTCACGGTGAACCGGTACTGCTCATCCAGCCTGCAGACGATTCGTATGGCCGCCCATGCCATTCGCGCCGGTGAAGGCGACTGCTTCATCGCGGCCGGCGTCGAAGCCGTCAGCCGCTATGGAAATGGCGCAGCCGACACCGCGCCCAATCCGATTTTCGGCGAGCCCGGTCAGCGCAGTGCTGAGCGCTCCCAGGGAGGCCACGGCACGTGGACGCCGCCGAGTGGTTTGCCCGATGCGTATATCGCCATGGGCCAAACCGCGGAGAACGTCCGCGAAGTGGAGAACGTGAGCCGCACCGCCATGGACGAGTTCGCTGCGCTCAGCCAGCAACGCGCCGTCGCAAATGTCGAGAACGGTTTCTGGGCCGATGAGATCACGCCGGTGACCTTGCCCGACGGCACGGTGGTGAGCGCCGACGATGGTCCGCGCGCCGGCACCACCGCAGAGGGGCTCGCCGGCCTGAAACCGGTGTTCCGCCCCGATGGCGAGATCACCGCGGGCAACTCATGCCCGCTGAACGATGGCGCAGCGGCCGTGATGGTCATGAGCGACACCAAGGCGGCCGCGTTGGGTATCACCCCGCTGGCACGGGTCGTGTCGTCGGGCGTGTCTGGTCTCAATCCAGAGATCATGGGGCTCGGCCCGATCGAGGCCAGCCGGCAGGCGCTGGCACGCGCGGGAATGACAATGGACGACATCGATCTCGTGGAGATCAACGAGGCCTTCGCGGCTCAGGTGATCCCCTCGGCGGAACACCTCGGTATCAGCTGGGACAAATTGAACGTGAACGGCGGCTCGATCGCGCTCGGTCACCCCTTCGGAATGACCGGTGCCCGCATCATGACCACGCTGCTGCACTCGTTGCGCGACGCCGACAAGCAGTACGGCCTCGAGACGATGTGTGTGGGCGGTGGCCAGGGCATGGCCATGATCGTCGAGCGACTCTCCTGAGTCGTTGCGGTCAGCGCCGCAGTTCCCAGCGTCGCGGAAGGTCAGCGCGTACACCTACTCGGCCGTCGGGTTCTGTGCCTGCGCGCAGTACGTACAGTTGGCCGCCTGAGGTCACTTCGGCGAGCGCGTAGGCCATGGCGATGGTGTCGCGGACGCCGGTGCGCAAATGAGTGATGTCGCTCATGCTCAGCCCGGCGGCATCGGCTTCGGCCAGCCACATGTTCACCAGTGCCTGACGCAGCGATGGGTCATCGAGCAGGTCACCCGCATCGAGGTACAGGACCACGGTGGTCACCTCCACGATGATCAATGCGTCCATGGTCACTACAGTGGTGCCGGGCAACAGGTCATCGAACATCACCGCGATGCGTCCGGAGCTGTCTGCCGGGCCAGCAACGTGGCCATAGTGCACCCTGGGAAGGCCGTCGTTGTCAGTCGTATCCCACCGCACTCTGTCGCCGGGGCGGAACCGGTGATCGTTCATCGCGGAGTCCGCCAAGTTGTCATTGCGGTGCCTCAGCCACAGCATCAGACAATGTCGCCCAGTGGCGCACAGCGGTGCCGTCCCACTGGTCAAATGGCAAGTCGGTGAGGGCGACCACGATGTTGCCGCTGCGAGGGTCGGCCCATGCCATGGTGCCAGCTCCACCGAAATGACCAACCGTGGCGGGGGAGGTGCTGCGCCCCATCCAGTGCGGCGCTTTGTCACCCCGGATTTCCATTCCGAGTCCCCAGTCGCAGGGATCGAATCGGCCAACACCGGGGACGATGCCGCTCAGGCCGGGAAAGTGCACCGTGCGGGCATCGTCGGCGGTGGCACTGCTGACGAGACGCGGCTGTAGCACCTCGGCCATGAATATGGCAATGTCGTCGGCGCTGGAGTGGATGCCATGAGCGGGTGACCCGCGAACCTCGGTGGATGTCATGGCGAGTGGGCGTACCACGGCGTCGGCGATGTAGTCGTTGGCCGACATGACGGCTCGTTCGCCAAGCCATACCGCACCCAATTCGATACCGGTGTTGGAGTACACGCGGCGTCGTCCCACACCGGCCACGGTGTCGGTGGTGTCAAAGTTCAGCCCGGCGGCGTGGCTCAGCAGATGTTCCAGGGTTGCGCCATCGGGTACGCCATCAAGGGTTGGCTGGTCGCTGAGGGCAACGGTGCCCTCTTCTGTGGCGACGAGAATCGCCCACGACGTGATCATCTTGGTGAGCGATGCGATGCGGTACTGCCGGTTTGGGTCGCCGTGGCGATCGATGATGGTGAACGACCCGTCAACGATGCGCGCGTGAACAGCCGTCGTGTGCGGTGCGGGCCAGTCGGCGATGCTGTCGAGCACACCCATGGCTGCGTCAGCCGCGGATCAACTCGGCGGTGCGGAACGCAAGGTCGAGGCTTTGGCGCGCGTTGAGGCGAGGATCGCAGATCGTTTCGTAGCGATCGTCGAGATCGTCGATGGCGTCGCTGCCACCGAGGCACTCGGTGACGTTCTCGCCGGTGAGTTCGACATGGATGCCGCCGGGCCAAGTGCCTTCGGCCCGGTGCGCGCGAACAAAACCTTCGATCTCGGCCACAACGGCATCGAAGTGGCGGGTCTTGCGGCCGCTCTCCGCAGTGAATGTGTTGCCATGCATGGGGTCGCACGCCCATACGACCGGATGGCCAGATTCGCGGACGGCCCGCAGCAGTGGCCGCAGACCGTCTTCGATACGGTCCGCACCCATGCGGGTGATCAGGGTGAGGCGCCCGGGCACCATCGCGGGGTTCACGGCGTCGCACAAGGCAATGACTTCCTCGCCGGTCATCGACGGGCCAACCTTGCAGCCAATGGGGTTCGACACGCCGCGGAGGAACTCGATGTGGGCCCCGTCGAGGTCGCGCGTGCGTTCACCGATCCACAGCATGTGCGCGGAGCAGTCGTACCAGTTGCCGGTCGTGGAGTCGCGGCGCGTCAGTGCCTCTTCGTAGCCCAGCAGCAGGGCCTCGTGGCTGGTCCACACGTCGACCTCGCGGAGGTTCGCATCGGATTCGGTGTCCATACCGATGGCGCCCATGAAACGCAGTGCCCGATCGATTTCGGCGGCGAGTTGGTCGTAGCGGCGGCCTTCGGGGCTGGAGGCGACGAACTCCTGGTTCCATGCGTGCACACGATCGAGAGCGGCGAAACCACCTTTGGTGAACGCCCGCAGCAGGTTCAGCGTGGACGCCGACTGGTGGTATGCGTTGACGAGGCGGTCAGGGTCGGGAATGCGGGCGGCAGCGGTGGGCGCGGGATCGTTGACGATGTGTCCGCGGAACGACGGCAATTCGAGATCGCCGATGGTTTCGGTGTCCGATGAGCGTGGCTTGGCGAACTGGCCGGCCATCCGGCCGACCTTCACGACCGGCACCCCCATGGAGTAGGTCAGCACGATGGCCATCTGCAAGATCACGCGGAGCTTCTCGCGGATGTTGTCGGCCGAGAACTCCTCGAAGCTTTCGGCGCAGTCACCCGCCTGCAACAAGAAGGCGTTGCCAGCGGCGACGCGGGCCAAGCTGCTCTGCAGCGAACGGGCTTCGCCGGCGAAAACCAACGGTGGCATCGAGGCGATCTGTTTCAGCGCAGCCTCATAGGCCCCGGTGTCGGGCCATGTGGGTTGCTGCTTGATGGGTGCGTCCTGCCAGGACGAGGGCGACCACGTCATGGGTGCCAAGGCTATCGGTGGCTGAAACGCGAACGAGCGGCCGGGTGACCCGACCGCTCGTTCAGTGATCTGTGGGGCCGCAGCCCGCGATGTCAGACGCTGAGGATGTCTTCGGCGTCCTCGCGGAGCCCGGCAACGGCGCGGCTCACGAGGCGACGTGCCGCCTCAGCTGTTACGCCGAGGCTTTCGCCGACTTCGCGGAAGCTCTTGCGTTCTCCGTCGATGAGCCCGAAACGGGCTTCCACGGCGTAGCGGGCGCGAGCGTCGAGCGTGCCGAGCAGATCGCCGAGCAGATCGCTTTCAACGCCGACCATGACCGCATCTTCGGGCGTGGGGTCTCCATTGGCCATCAGGTCGCCGAGGGTCGCATCGCCGTCGTCGCCGACGGTCTTGTCGAGGCTCACTGGCGTGGTGAGGCGGTGCAGTTCGGCATTGGCCTGATCGAGGGTCTCGCCGTCGCCCGATGCCTGACGCAGCGCAGCGCGCAGGCTGGCCGAGCGGTCACCGGGGATACGGATGAGGCTGGCCTTCTGGTCGAGCGCACGACCGATGGCCTGGCGGATCCAGAAGGTGGCGTAGGTGGAGAACTTGAAGCCACGGCGCCAGTCGAACTTGTCGACCGCATGCTCGAGACCGAGGTTGCCCTCTTGGATGAGGTCAAGCAGATCCATGCCCTGGGGCAGCGGGTAGCGACGGGCAATGGAGACCACCAACCGCAGGTTCGAGCGGATGAAGCGGTCTTTGGCGTCGGCGGCAGCTGCTTCTTTGGCCTTGAGGTCGGCGCGGCGGCGTCCCTTGACGTTGCCGGCAGCGAGCAGTTCGGCGGCATCGCGTCCCTCTTCGATCTTGCGGGAGAGCACCCGCTCGTCTTCAGCAGTGAGCAGCGGCACTTTGCCGATGTCGTTCAGGTAGAGTCCAATTGAGTCATTCATGGCGTCGTGTCCAACCGTGTTCTCGACCGTTTATTCCGGTCGTGTGACGTTGACGTGCGAGACATGACCGTTCAAGGCCGTGAGACGCGCGTCGTCCCACACCGCCGTGCGCGGCGGACTGCCGCGTCGTGTGGTGTTCCGGCAGGGCCGGGTGGGGGGTGTGTATGTGATGTCGGCTCGCGGTCGTCCCATGAGCCGGCTTAATACCGTAACACATCTGTCAAGTCCCTGTCGGGTCGGACGGTGGTGTCATCGCTTGTGTGCTTCTAGAGTGCAAGGTTGTGCCCCCGTTGACCGTTCCCGCGCGCGTCGGGTTGTTCGGCGGCACGTTCGACCCGCCACACGTCGGCCATCTGGTCACGGCCCTTGGCGTCCGTCACGCACTTGAGCTTGACATCGTTGTGATGATGGTGGCGAACATTCCGTGGCAGAAGGTGGGCGACCGGGCGGTGACCCCGGCAGACGACCGTCTCGCGATGGTGCGTGCAGCCGTTGCCGATGTCGACGGGCTTGTCGCCGGTGATCATGAGATCATTGCCGGTGGGGAGTCGTATACCGCCGACACTTTGGCGACGATGACGATCGAGTTCCCCGGGGCAGATCTGTTCACGGTGGTTGGCGACGACGCCGCGGCGGGCCTCACCACGTGGAAACGCTTCGACGAGGTTGTTGCCCGATCGTCCATGGTGGTGGTTGACCGGCCGGGGGTGCGCGCCGATTTGCCGGTGTTGCCCGGCGACGCGCCATGGCGCCGGGTTGAAGTACCCCACCTAGAAGTGTCGAGCACCGATCTGCGGGCGCGCGTGAGCGACGGCCGACCTCTGGACTATCTCGTCCCCTCATCGGTGCTCGATGTGATCCGGCGCCGCGGACTCTATGGCGATGTGTCGGCGCCGGAGATGCGATGACGGCGTTGGCTGCTCGCCGGCGCGAGATCACTCGGCGTGGCGGCACGCTGGCGGCCGTGCTGGGCATCGTGGCGGTGGTGTTCACATTGGTTGGGGTGTCGACCTTGGCGGGGTCCACCATCGGCACGACCGTGGATGCGGGAGGGCCCCCGGTGCGCGAACTCCCGTTCACCGCCACCGCGTTGTGGGGTGTAAGCAGCGGCAGTGACCTCACTGCGGCAGCGCTGCTCGTGGCTGGTCCCGATGGCACCGGTGGCACGGTGGTGGTGGTGGAACCCCATGCCGATGTCGGGGGTGGTGGTGGCGCGCCTCTGCGCACATTGCGCGACGCCTTCGCCGATGGGGGTGCAGCGCAGTTGGCCGGTGAGGCCGAGGCAATGCTCGGTGTTGCGCTCGATGTAGTCGAGGTCATGTCGGTGGACGATGTGGCCGGTGCCGTAGTGCCAGAAACCGTGGACGGTGATGCTGTCGCAGCACTTGGCGCATCAACTGGTGTTGTTGCTGCCGATCTAGAGGCTGCAACGCAGCGTGTGGCCGCCTGGCAGGTGGTGGCATCGGTGCTGCAGCAGCGTGATCCCTCAACCGTGTCTGAACGCACAGGTCGTGGGGCAGCCGACGATGCCAACGGCGATGAGGTCTCCACGCCGGTTGATATCGCGTCGCGGGCTCCTAGCTCGTTGGCGGACATGTTGGATTTGATGTCAGGCGATGCGGTCACGGTGTTCGAGTTGCCAGTGGTGCGGGACGAGTCGCCGCTGGCCGGTGGCACGGTTGCTCATCACGATGCGGTACTCACGTTGTTAACGATGTCGCAGCTGGCACCAGCGCGGGTGGCAACACCACTTGAGTCGGCGACGGTGCGGGTGGTGGTGCCATTCGACGATGGCGATGCTGCGATTGCTGGTCGCACGGTGTCGCGCGTGGCCGCCGACACGATTGCTGCGCTCCGATACGTGGGAGTGAATGTGGTGTCGGTGGTGAGCGGTGCCAGCGCCATCGATGAGGTGGGCGAGCCGTCGGCAGCAACGCAGGTGTGGTTGCCTGATAGTGATCGCCATGAGTCTGCGGCATCAGCGTTTGGGAAGTTGTTCGGCGATGTGGAAGCAGTCGAGGGCGAGTACCGCGTGCCGGGTGTTGATGTGGTGATCGTTGTCGGCGAGTCATACCTAGTGAAGTTGGCCGCATCGGGTGGGCAGTAGCGTGTGCCCAATGGGCGGATCATCAACGTGAGCGATACCGGGGCGAACGACAGCGAGTCGCACGAGCAGGCGTCGGGCATGGCCGACACCGATGAAACAACGCTTGTGGCCCTTGTTGCTGCCCGTGCCGCCGATGATCAGAAGGGCTCGAACACGGTGGTGCTCAAGGTGGGCGATGTGCTCGGGGTGACCGAGTACTTCGTCATCACCGCTGCACCGAACCGCCGACTGGTGCGCCGTCTCGTCGAGGAAATTGAGGAACAGGTGCGTGCAGCGACCGGTCGTTCACCGGTGCGCTCCGAGGGAGTGCAAGAGCAGCAGTGGGTGCTGGTCGACTATGGCGATGTGGTGGTGCACGTGTTTCTTGACGAGGTGCGTGATTTCTATGAGATCGAGCGGCTGTACCGCGATGTGCCGGTGATCACCTGGGCGGAGTGACCGCGTCGGTTGTGGCCGGCGTCTGATGGTCGGTATCGTCACGCAGGCTCGGGGCTATAGCTCAGTTGGTAGAGCGCTTCCATGGCATGGAAGAGGTCAGGGGTTCAATTCCCCTTAGCTCCACTCCCGATCCCCCGCTTCGGCGGGGGTGTCGTGCTTTTCGGGCCCGGCGTGACGATGCGGGCGACTCAGGTGCGACAGCGCACGCCGCTCGGCTGGAATGCCGACGTGTCGTACACCCGCGCGATAACCGGTTCGGTGCCTGGAGCATCGACTCGTGTGGTGCCGATGCCGGCGGGTGAAATGTAGAGCGCGAGCCGCACACGCATATCGGCCCAGACAAGCTCGACATTGACGTAGTCGTTGCGTCGTTGGCTCTCGACCCTGATGTCGACTTGGCGTGTCGTACCCGATGTGCCGGCCACCACCTCCACTGCGATGGCGCAGTTGCTGTCGGCGATGGTGGTGCTCGTTGCTGGCGCCGAAGCCGGCGGCCTCGCGGCGGTGGTAGGCGCGCTGGTGCTTGTCGGGGCGACGGTGGTCGTTGACGTTGTCAGCGATGTTGTGGTTGTGGCGATGGTCGTCGGAGTTTCCGCGTCGGTGCTGCCACCGGGTGGCGTGGTCGCCGATGTCGTGGATGTGGTGGTGGAGGTGCGTACCACTGTGGTGGTGCTTGCCGGGATCGTCGTGGCCGGCGGGGTTGCCGTCGTGGCGTCAGACGTTGCATCACCATCGCCACCGCATGCCGCCATCACGAGAGTTCCCGTGATGAGGAGTAGTGCCGGTGTGTTCATCTGGCGTGGCCTCGCTGAGTGGTGCGTCGGCGAGCAGAGGACATGGTGTCACTGTAGGCGAGGTCTGCTGCAAAGCCTGTCACGCGTGCCCTGTGGTTTTACGGGAAATACATACAAAATGTAGCTAAATGGTGTTGGTGAAATACGTAAATGCAAGGCGCGGTCCATCTGCAAATGGAAACCGTACTGGCGGAAATAGCAGCACCTATTTTGCTTGACGCGCTGGCCGAATGGGTTACTCTGAGGAATTAAGTGTCACATGAGAACGCGACGCTTTTGTGTTCCGTTATTGGGTTTTTTCTACAGCTGGGGGTGTGGCACATGAGCCACAAGATCACGTTGGGTCATTCTGCAGGACGAGGCGTTCGCCGCCGGGCCATCGGTGCGCTGATCGTGGTGAGCAGCCTGCCGTTCGTCGGCGCCGCGGCGTCGGCCGATGACGTTGCGGACGACGTTGACGATCAGGCCGTACAGGTGGCGGCAGCGGACCCCACCCCGCAGGTCGCCGCGATGACTGATGCCGAAGTTGATGCCCTATTGCGTCAAGGTCGTACGGTCGCCCCCAACGCCGTCACCTTCGGCGGTCGGGTTGTCAACGATGCGGGTTCGCTGATCTCCGGCGCTTCGGTGTCGGCCATGCGCTGGGAAGACGACAATTGCATGGGAACTCCCGAAACCCCCCCGCCGGATAGCTGTTTCGCATTCAGTGATGCTGCCAACGGCACATTCTCATTGCGCTTCGATGATGGTCTGTGGGGTGTACGCATCGAACCACCGGCGAATTCGTCGTTCTCCAAGCGCGAGTTCTCGGTGTTGGTCGACGGTTCATCGGTGGTGGCTCTCAACCCGGATGAGTCGTTCATCTGCGGTGGTACGGCGGCCGCGTGTTCATCATCGACAGCATTTGCTCTGCCGACCGCGAACTTCACCGCGGTGGTTGTGGACGGTGATGGCAACCCGGTCGAGCAGGCGTGGGTGGATGTCGAACAGTGGGTCGGCGCAGATGCCGGCTATCCCTGGATGCACAACGGCATAGGTGTGGAGTCCGGCGTTGCTGAATTCGACCAGATTCCGGGCCAGGTCACGTTGGCGCTGAGCGAAGCGACGTTCTACAAGATCCGCTTGAACAAACCGTGGAACGGAACGGCCGATGTTGCCGACACCACCCTGTATCTGAAAGTCAACCTGTCGGGTTCCGGTGCGATTTCAAGCGTTGAGACCTGCACATTTACTGACAACGGGTCGCAGAGCGCCGACCCCGAGTGCGCTGGTTCGCTCGCACAGGCCGGTGGCCGGTATGTGCTGCAATTCGACGTGCCGAACTTCAGGGCGCGGGTGTGTGCCCCCGGCACCGGTACTGCATGCACGCCGGTTCCGGCGTGGTTCAACATCGAATTGTGCGTCGAGGATGAGTTCTACGGCGGTCAGATGTGCTCGCATACGGGGGGTGCATCGGTGGGCAAGGACGGGTTGGCCGGCGTTGCCCTCACCGAATCTGGTCTGTACCGGTTCCGTCTTGAACCAAGCTGGGATTACACCGGCGCGCCTCTCGCGACAACCGTGATCACGGCGAATATCACGGTGTCGAGTGCCGGGGCCGTGACCGCGGTTGACGGATTGTCCTCGGCAAGCGGTGCATATCTGCTGCGATTCAAAGCCCCCAACGTGGCGGGAACGCTGACGTACCCCAATGATGGATCGGAGCTCGCTGGTCAGCCGGTGGAGTGGTCGTGGATTGAACCGCTCGTATGGAATGACGAGTGGCAGCGCTACGACTGGAGCGACGAGATCCAGGGTGGGAACGCCAATGAGGACGGCGAATTCGCGCTGTCGCTCCCTGAGGGTGACTACAAACTGCGCTTCCAAGCTTCTGAGGGATACGCCGATCGGACCATTTACGTACATGTCGCGTCGGCAGCGGTCGCCTGCATTGGTCGCACAGAGGCAAACCCGGACACGGGCATGGGCGGCGCCAGTTCGGTGCGCCCTGTTGCGAACGGGTCGTGCGCGTCCGCCCAAACGTTCGATGTCACGTTGGCCACGCCCAATGTGTCCGGTGTGGTTCTCGCCGGCTCGGAGCCACAGGCATGGAGCCATGTGCAAGTCGAGAAGTGGAACGGCAACTGGTGGGATTGGGCCGGCATGAACGTCAACTCGGATTACGAGGGGCGTTTTGCTGCGCTGATCGAAGAAGCCGGTGTCTACCGGTTCCGTTTCGAGCCGGGATGGGATCAGACCGACTATGCATCGACGAATAGGTATGTCGTGGCCTGCGGTTCTGCATCGATCACTCTGGCCTACGCGACGTCAGCCGATGTGGCGACCGCATGGGACTGCGCCAGCCCGACCACTGCGATGACCACGCGTCTGACCAGCAATGTGTCGCTTCTCGGTGCGAACTTCGTGGGTCGCGTGACCTACGGGGGCCAGGGACTGGGCGACGTGTGGATTGATATTGCCGACTGCACCACCAACGAGTGGTGCGACCACGAAGGCGGCGTGAACACGCGCCGTGTGTGGGGCGCGCAGAACTCGGAGGATCAGGGGCGGTTCGGCACGTCGCTGCTCGATAAGGACACCAGCGATACCGCGGCCACCGAGTATCAGGTAAACGTGAACCCGCCGCATAACTCATCGATCGGCGTGGTGCGCCAGACATTCCGTGTGTACGCCTACTCCGGATGGGGCGACGGCCGCCAGGTGTGTGTCGGCGAGGCGAATTTCGATGATTCGGGGAACGAACCAACCTGCACCAGCGACGCTCTCTACGGTGAGAGCCGCGCGATCACCATTGCGATGACGACCGGCAACATGCCGGGACGCCTCGTCATTCCTGATGCCGGTTGTGCCGCAGTTACGTCGGACGCCTGCCCAGGTATCGGCGACGGATGGATCGAGGTGCAGCAGTGGGTGCCGCTGCCCTGGAATAACTCCGAATATGGCTGGGACTGGACGGATCTGGGAGGCAACTCCAATGGTGGATGGGGCAACGCGGATCGTCGCGGATCGTTCAACATCGACCTACCGGGATCATCTGATGCCGACGCACCAGCGCTGTACAAGATCACTGGTAACCCGAGTTGGAACAACCCAGACGGGTATGCCAAGCGCAGCGTGGTCGTCTACGTCGATGGCGATGACAACTGGTGTGTTCAGGAGGGAACGCCGAGCGAGGGCGCGCGTAATTTGGCGAAGCCGTACGCAACCCTGTGCAGCCCAACAGGTGCCAACGACAATGTGCCAAGCGACGCGGTCGAGGGCATGACCCTTGAACTCGTGGGCGCCAACCTGAAGGGCACCATGTACACACCGGGTGGCGCCGAGTCGGGCGAACCCGTGGGCGACGCCCACATCGGCCTCGAGCGGATCACTGAGGAAGTGTGGTGCACCGATGACGATCGCAACAATGCTCCCGAGGCTGACAAGGACGAGAACGGCAACCCGTACTGGTGTGTCGGCGAGTGGTACGAGTGGCTCGGTGGCTCCAACACCGCGCAGTTCGGCTCGAACAAGGGCGCCTTTGCCCTCAGCATCGTTGAGCCGGGTGACTATCGCTTGCGTGTCGAGGTACCGTGGAACTGGTCGAACCCCGAAGTGGAGCTGGCGCCGTTCAACGTTGACTTCACCGTGGCGGAAACCAGCGCCTGCGCAGTGGGGAACACTGACCCGGAGAACTGCGACGTATCGGGCATCAACGTTAAGGGCTTCACACCGGTACCCGACACAGCGCTGTATGCCGGTGAGTATCCGTTACCGACGATCTCTGGCACCCTGTACGACAAGGACGGCACGGCCGTTGTCGGCGGTGGGTGGATCTCGGTGCATGATGCCGACACCGGGGAGTGGGTCACCGGTTCCGGCACCGTGTGGAACGGTGCCCGCAAGGGTCGTTTCGCGGTCAGCCTGGATGCGGGTACGTACAACGTTGAGTTCCATCCCAACTGGGAGAACCGTGACGCTGGTGTCCGCAACGTGGTGAGCAATGTCGTCGTTACCGCTGATGGGATTATCGACCCAGCGTTCGACTACGACGGTGGATGCCCGGAGGGCACCAGCACAACAGATCAGGACACCTGCTTGAGGAGTCCGGCTATCGACGGACCCGTGCTCTATCGCGCAGACGATTGCGATGATGCCGACTGCGCCGAGCCCATGCCGTGGGCGCATGCAGAAGCGCTGAGCTGCACTAGCACCACTATCAGCCGAGCGGACTGCCAGACCTGGGTTGACTGGGGCAACACCGAAGATGACGGTGTGCTCAAGATGGCGCTGGACGATGGGTCGTACCTGCTGCGTGTGTTCCCCAACTGGGATCTGAAGCAGACCCGCGAGATGGAACTTGAGGTGGTTGTCGCTGGAGGCGTGATGACGGAGTGCGCCTACGGGTTTGGTGGCGAGTGTCGTGATGCGGATGGGGCATTCTCCGCTGACTTCGACGCCGTTCCGCCGAATGTGTTCATCCGGGTGGAAGGAGTCGGCGGCCACCCCGTCGACAGCAGTCGGTATGTGATCATCGAATCGTGTGATGCAAGCGACTGCTCAGGAACAAACGAGGAACTGGGTCGCTACCTAGCGCGCTATTCGACATCGGAATCAAAGCCGCGCCTGGATCTGTACCTGTCGTTTGGTGATGATGACCACACCGATAACAATGGCGTCGTGTCGGTGAGCGAGTACTACCGCGTCACTCTGTTGAGCTTGGATGGGGTTGATGACCCAAATCCAAATGCGCCGGATTCTGTGAAGCAGATCATCGTGACCGCTCCGAAGGTGAAGCCAACCGACCCGACTGCGACGAGTCACTTGACGACGCTCAAGGCTGCGGCTGGCAATACGTGACCCGGTACAGGACACAAAGGAGAAGGGGACTTTCATGAAGGCGCGTTTGTTGCTTGTTGCTGGGCTAGTCGGCGGATCATTCATGGTTTCGCCGGCGGGCGGTGTCCATGCCGCCGAGCGAGTGGGGGCGCTGAACGCGACCCCCTCGGATGCTTCTTTTGACTTATCGTGGACGAAACCCTCGGATGCGCCCGGGCAGTTAGGAGTTCCCTCTGGTTGGGAGATCAACGGCTATGTGGTGCGCGTGTTCAATAGCGCTTTTCCTGCCGATGGTCTCGTGAAGATCTGTCAGCATCAGGCCGGTGATGCACAAGCGTGCACGGTGACGACGGACGTTGACGGCAGCGGAAGCGATGACCTTGTGAACGGTGCGCAGTACTCGGTGAGCGTGGCCGCGCGTTGGAAGGACCCAGGTGCGGATCTCGGCAACACCATTGATGATGAAGATGTCGAAGGTGCCGAATCCGCACTGGTCACGGTGACTCCGCGAACGGTGCCGAATGCACCAGGGTCGCCGACGGCGGCATACACCGATAGCAGCGAGTTCAGCGATGATGAGGTGCCCACCATTACAGCGACGGTGTCGTGGACCACGCCCGACAACGGTGGGGCGACGATCGACCAGTACGACGCCCTGCCGGTGGATGTTGATGGCAATGCCATCGGACCCGACGCCGACAGCTCCACGACGTCCGACAACGAGACCGGATGCACAGCAGCTGGTGAAAGCACGTTGCAATGCGACGTGTTGGGCTTGGCGCTGAATTCGATCTTCTATTTCGATGTGAGCGCGACGAATGATGCCGGTGCATCCCAGACCGCGCGCAGCGCTCGGCTGGTGACACCCCCCGGTCCGCCGGCGATCACCGCAGTGACCAATGTGGCCGCTGGTGTGCAAGTCACATGGTCGGCCCCCGAGGGCACTGCGTCGATCACCGAGTACACGATCGAAGCACTCGACAGCACGGGTGCGGTTGCGTCCACCACAACCTGGACGAGTGGCACGTTGCGCTCGACCTTCACCGACCTCACCGAGGGCGAGGGGTACACGTTCCAAGTCACCGGCCAGAACACCTCCACCTACGACGGTAATGCTCTCGGCACCGGGTACGGCGTGGCTGGAAGCTGGGATCAGACCGTGACAGTCTCTAGCGCCGCCGGCGCCTTCGTCGCGTTGGAGAAGCCGGTGCGGATTATGAATACGCGTGATGGTGCGATGGTGGGGTCGTTGGATGTTGCTGGTGATTCTGAGCCGTATGTGTTGCAGGTAGCGGGTGTTGCGGGTGTTCCTGAGAGTGCTGTTGCGGTTGCGATGAATGTGACGGCGGTGGGGACGTTGGCGAATGATTACGGCGGTTATGTGACGGTGTATCCGTGTGGTGGGTCGTTGCCTGATGTGTCGAATCTGAATTTCGTGTCTGGTCAGACGGTGCCGAACAATGTGATTGTGCCGTTGTCATCTGATGGGACGGTGTGTTTCTACGTGTATGGCAAGGCTCATTTGCTTGCTGACGTATCCGGCTACTTCGAGTCTGGGTTTGATCCGTTGGAGAAGCCGGTGCGGATTATGAATACGCGTGATGGTGCGATGGTGGGGTCGTTGGATGTTGCTGGTGATTCTGAGCCGTATGTGTTGCAGGTAGCGGGTGTTGCGGGTGTTCCTGAGAGTGCTGTTGCGGTTGCGATGAATGTGACGGCGGTGGGGACGTTGGCGAATGATTACGGCGGTTATGTGACGGTGTATCCGTGTGGTGGGTCGTTGCCTGATGTGTCGAATCTGAATTTCGTGTCTGGTCAGACGGTGCCGAACAATGTGATTGTGCCGTTGTCATCTGATGGGACGGTGTGTTTCTACGTGTATGGCAAGGCTCATTTGCTTGCTGACGTATCCGGCTACTTC
>Ga0255765_1002156_pt1 | contig 22862 bp, 15 predicted proteins | sample 041ome_8_FD_179965 | JGI IMG/M metagenome (GOLD analysis project Ga0255765, IMG submission 179965) | Coastal salt marsh microbial communities from the Groves Creek Marsh, Skidaway Island, Georgia - 041407BS metaG (version 2) | ecosystem: Environmental > Aquatic > Marine > Intertidal zone > Salt...
TCTGACGGCGATTACGACGGCACAGTTGGTGACGGTGACCTCGGTGCAACTTAATGCGCTGACCACGGCGCAGTTGGCGACGCTGACGACGGCTCAGGTGGCTGCGCTGACGACGGCGCAGACGTCTAACTTGGCCACGGGTAGTCTGGCGGCGTTGACCACGGCCCAGGTGGCTGCGGTGTCTACGGCTGCGGCGTCCACCTTGACGACTGCACAAGTCGCGGCAATCACCACCGCACAAATTAGCGCGGTCAGTACCGCCTCACTCGCGGCGTTGACTACCGAGCACGCGACGGTCTTGTCGACTGCACAATTGACCAACCTGACGACGATTCAGACGGCGGCGCTGACGACCGCCCAAGCTGCCGCGCTGTCTAGCGCTCAGCTGACGACGTTACTGACGACACAGATTGGTGCGCTGACCACCGCCCAGCTGGCCGCATTGGCTACCGACTCCGTGGTTGGTTTGACCTCTGCGCAGGCGAGTGCATTGACGGCGGCTGAAATTGCGACTGTAACCAGTACACAGTTTGGTCAGTTGACGACTAACGTCATCGCCAATTTGACGGTCGCCCAGCTTGGTGGCGTCACCACAGGGCAGGTCGCTGGCTTGAGCTCGGCGCAAGCTGCTGCGCTTACGACCTCGCAAGTCGCTGTGTTGAGCTCTGCCCAGGTCGGCGCAGTCAGTACAGCTGCAATCGTGGGCCTGACTTCGGCCCAACTGAACACATTGTCAAACACGCAGTTGGGTGGTTTGACGACGGCTCAGCTGAGTAATCTGACCACGGTCCAGGTACCCGCAATTGCCACCGGCTCTGTTGGTGCCCTCTCAACGGCACAACTCAACTCCCTTGAGACGAATCAGTTCGCTGTCTTGACGACGGGTCAGATTGCAGCACTGTCGACCACTCAGGTGGCAGCGTTGACCACGGCTGACTTGGGTGCACTGTCTTCTGCCCACGTCGCGGCGATTCCAGTCGCCTCACTTGAGGCGGTGACGACGGCCCAGATTGCCTCCATGGCCTCTGGCCAGCTGGTCGGACTGACGACCACCCAGATTCCACAGTTGTCGACGGTACAGCTGAGTGCGATTGCGACGGCTGCGATCGCTGGCATGACGACGGCTCAGTTGGTCACGCTGACCACAAGCCAGTTGCCTACCCTATCGACCTCGAACCTGGTCGCCCTGGGTAGCGACAAGTTGCCAGCGCTCTCGACACTGCAGTACTCGTCATTGACGACTGGACAAATTGCGGCCATTACTGAGGCACTGATCCCATCTCTGGAGACAGCTGACATCGCTGCGTGGTCGACAACCCAATTGGCTGCGGTCACGACGGCCCAAATTGACGACCTGACGACGGCCCAAGTCGCCGGCCTGACGTCTACTCAGATCGCGGGTCTGACGACTGCGAACCTGAACGCACTTTCGTCCAGTCAAGTGGCTGCACTGACCACGTCTCAGCTTTCGAATCTCTCCACGAGTCAGGTGGCCGCACTGGCTACTGTCCAGTTGGATCGGTTGTCGACAGCACAGCTGACCTCCCTTGGGACGACACAGGTGGCAGCGCTCACGAGTGCCCAACTGAACGCTCTAGCGACGTCTGACATTGCGGTATTGACTACCTCCCAGGTGGCTGCGCTGACCACCGCCCAGGCATCGAACCTGGGCACGGCGAGTGTGGCGGCCATGACGACGGCGCAGATCGCTGCGATGACCACCGCACAAGTTGCCTCACTGACAACGGCCCAGGCAGTGGCCTTGTCCTCGGCACAGGTGGCTGCACTGACGACGGCCCAATCAAGCAACTTGACATCAGCCCAATTGAATGCGCTGGATACCGTGGATGTCGCGGCATTGACGACAGCACAAGCCTCGACGCTGACGACGGCGCAAGTATCCAATTTGGCGACGGCTCAAGTCACGGTTATCGAGACGGCTGATTTGGCCTCTTTGAGTACTACTCAAGTCACGAGCCTAACCTCGGCGCAGGTCAATGCGTTGACGACTGGCCAAGTGTCTTCAATGACGACCGCCCAGATCGCCGCTTTGACGACTGGTCAAGCGTCGAACATGATTACCGCCGGTGTTGCGGCGTTGACGACGGCGCAGATCGCCGCCATGACGACCGGCCAGGTTGATGCACTGACAACAGCCCAGTTGGGAGTTGTTGCGACCGACCAAATGGCGGCGATGACTGCGGCGCAGGTTGGGGTGCTTGACTCAGCACAACTAAATGCAATAGCTACAGCTTCTGTTGAGGCATTGACCACGGCACAGGCCGTATCGATCAGTGCCACGAACTTTGGTGATTTGAGCACCAGCCAAGTGGCTGCGTTGTCCACGGCTGTCGTGGCTGCGTTGACCCTGGATCAGATTCGGGCACTTGAAACCAATCAGGTTGGAGCCCTCACGACTGGACAGACAGGCGCGCTCACGACCGCTCAAATGGCCGTCCTGTCCTCTGCGCAGATTGGCGCCATCAGCACGGCAAGCGTCTCTGGCGCTGGCACCGCTCAGTTGGCCGTACTCTCGGCCGCCCAGGTTGCTGGCTTCACCACCAGTCAGGTAGGCGCGCTGTCCACTGACCAGGTGGGTGCGTTGACCACGACCTTCACGGCCAGTCTGTCGACCGCGCAACTCAATGGCCTGTCGAGCTCGCAGATGGCGGTCATCGCGACGGCAAATCTGTCGTCACTGACATCCGCTCAGTTGGCGGCGGTCGGGACGTCGATCATGCTGGGGCTGACGACGTCCCAGGTGGCTTCGCTGACTGTCAGCCAAGTGGCTGGTCTCACGACAGGACAAATTGAGGGGCTTACCTCTACCCAGATGGATGGTTTGACGACGGCACAAATCGCCGGCATGTCGACTGCCCAGGTGGCTGCCATCGAGTCAACGGATATTGGCACGATTACCAGTGTCCAACTGGGCGGTGTCACCACGGCCCAGGTGGCGGCTATGACGTCTGCACAAATCTTGGGTCTGGGAGCAGACTTGACTGGGGACCTGTCGCTGACCCAAGTTCAGGCGTTGACGACGGCTCAGCTGTCAACACTGGATCGTCTGTCCATCATTGCGCTTGACGCCAGCGATGTGGCTGGCATGAGCACGACCCAGCTGGCATCGCTGTCGACTGTCCAATTGAATTACTTGACGACCGGGCAGTTCAGTTCACTGACTGCGAGCCAGGTTGTTGGAATCGCATCTGCGGACGTCGGGACCTTGAGTGCCGATCTGGTCGGTGCATTCACTGACGACCAGCTGGCAGCCCTGACGACTGCCCAAGTCGTAGGTCTGGGCGCGACGAATGTCGGACGCTTGAGCACAGTCCAATTGCGTGCACTGACGACGAGCCAGATGCAGGCGATGACCTCGGACCAGATTCGCGGCATGTCGACAGACCAACTGTCGGGCCTGACCTTGAGTGGAATCGCTGCCATCAGCAGCGCCAATATCTCTAGCATCCGAGCGTTTGACGTGCCCGCGATTAGGACCGACCAGATCTCGGCGATGACGACGGGCCAGGTCAGTCAATTGACGTCGGCTCAGTTTGCCGCAATGACATCGGCACAGTTGGCGGTCCTGACCACGGCACAGGTGGTAGGCCTGACCAGTGCACAGCTGAACTCAATGAACGCGTCAGCGTTCGGCTACTTGCGCATTGATCAGCTCGCGGCGCTCACGACGGCCCAGTTCTCTGCTCTGTCCACCGGACGAGTAGCCAGTTTGACGTCTTCGCAACTGTCTGGCGTGACCACCGCCCAGTTGTCGACCATGACGACTGCTCAGGTGCAGGCATTCACCACGGCTAGCATCTCAGCCATGTCAGTCGCGCAGGTACAGTCGTTTGATAGCGCACAAATTGCAGCCATGTCAAACGCGCAGGTACAGGCGATCGCCATTGATGGGGTGGCTGGACTCTCCACAGACATCATCTCCGTCTTGACGTCCGCCCAGATTGAGTCGTTGACCGACACGCAGCTACAGATCCTAACGACGGGTCAGGTTGCCTCGCTGACGACCGCGCAGTTGGTGGCTCTGTCGACCGCTGACCTCGCGACCCTCAAAGGAGCACAAATCGGTGCACTCACGACCGACCAAATCGCTGCCTTGACGACGGCCCAGATCGCGGCGATGGAAGTGATTGACTTCTTGAGTATTGAGACGAGTGACATCTCAGCGCTCACCTCGGCTCAAATCGGCGCATTGACCAACACCCACCTGGGTGCGATGCGTACCAGCCAGATAGCTGCCTTGACGACGGCCCAGATTGGCGGCCTGACGACAGCCCAAATCAATAATCTGGCGAGTGTGGCAGTGTCCGCATTCACGACTGACCAGTTGGGGGTCATTACTTCGGCCCAGCTTGGCGCGATCGCCGTCAGCTCGGTCAGCGCGATCACCACCGATCAGTTGGCAGTCATCACGACGACACAAATGGGTGGCTTGTCGGCCAGCCAGTTCAATGCCTTCTCGACCGACCAAGTGGTTGCGTTCTCGACGGCGCAAATTGCTGGTATCACGACTGCCCAGCTGTCCTCGATCGAGACTACGTTCTTTGACGTCCTGACGACAGACCAGGTGCCAGTACTGACCACTGCCCAGATCGCAGTCGTCTCCACATCGCAGTTGAGCGCCCTAGACTCTGTCCAGATCGGCACGCTCACGACGGCCCAGTTTGGTGTCATCACGACCGGCGCACTCGCGGCGTTGGATACCAGCGATATCGGCGGTCTCCAGACCAGTCACATGTCGGTTATCTCGACCGCGCAATTTGGTGCGATGACTGACGACCAGCTGGCCGCCCTCAACAGCGCACAGTTTGGTGTCATTGGTACCGCAGCAATATCTGCGCTGACGATCTCGCAAACGCTTGGCCTCGGTACCGCTCAGGCGTCGTACTTGACGACTGACCAGGCTCCGGCCCTCTCAACCGACACGGTGAGCCGACTGACCTCGGCCCAGGTCTCGGCTTTGGCAACGGACAGCTTGGTTGCGCTGACGTCGGTGCAAATTCCAACCCTGAGCATGTCGTCGGTCACGACCGCGACCTTTGCAGTGCTGGGTACGAACCAAATTGAGGCGCTGTCGACGGTCCAAATCGACACTCTGGCGACCGCCAACGTTGCCGCGCTGACCACGGCCCAGGCCTCAGCCTTGTCGGCAACGCAAATACAGCTGTTGTCTGCGGCGCAGATTGATGCGATGACTTCAGACCCGCTGCAAGCATTGAACTCTGCACAGTTGAGAGCGTTCTCGACGGTCGAGTTGCCCGGCGTATCCTCTGCGCAGATTGGTGCCCTGACCTCGGTCCAAGTGCCGTTGCTCAGTGGTGCCCAGATTGGTGTCCTTGCAACCTCAGGGATTCGGGCTTTGGATACGACCAAAGTTGCCGCACTCACGACAGATCAAATCTCAGCCATCAGCGCCAGCCAGGTGACCGGCTTCTCGACGGCCCAGGTCCAAGCCTTGACCTCGGCGCAGTTGGGCGTCTTCTCGACCGATGCGCTGGTTAGCTTGGATAGCGCGCAGTTGCAGGCGCTGACCACGGCGCAGACGAGTACGCTTGTCACGGCAAGCCTCGCCTCCCTGGCGACGGCCCAAGTGTCCAAGTTGACGACCGCGCAGGTCTCTACGCTGACGACCGACCAAATTGGTGCGTTGACCAACACACAGTTGACCTCGGTCACCTCGGCACAATTCGATGCGTTCACGACAGCCCAAATGGCGGGCTTCAGCGTGGGGCAGGTTACGGCGATGGGCACCGCCCAATTCGTTGGACTCAACTCCGCCCAAGTTGCGGCTCTGTCGACGGACCAACTCACGGCAATCGATCCGAGCGACTTGAGTTCATTGGCGACAGTGACCGTGGCAGCCATTACCACCGATCAGATGGGTGCGGTGACGGCTCTGCAGTTGGGTGGCTTCAGCACAGCACAGCTGACGGCCCTGACGTCGGCCCAAATTGGTGCGGTCAGCGCGGCAGTGATCCCGTCACTCAGCCCTGCCCAGATGGCTGCTTTGGGCACGACCCAGGTGGTTGGCTTCACCACGGACCAGATCTCTGCGTTCGACGTCGACGACATTGCCAACATCAGCTCGGTGGCTATCCCCGGACTTACCACGGACCAGGTGGCGGCACTCTCGGCGTTGCAGGTGGCTTCGCTACCGACCGTCAGCATCGACGTGTTGACTACGGCACAGGTGGCCACCATCGGTACCAGTGGCATCGCTGGCTTGACCAGCGCACAGCTGGGTGCGTTTGACTCGGCCCAGATCGGGGCCTTGACGACCGTGCAAGTGGGTGTGGTCGACCGGACCTCGTTGCCTGGCTTCACCACAGCCCAGATTGGGTTCCTGACGACTGCTCAAATGGGCGTACTGTCCGGGTTGCAGATCTCTGGTATGACGACAGCCCAAATTGCAGCGCTGAGCACTGCACAGTTCAGCAACATGTCCGATGTCGGCCTGGCAGGCATCACCACGACCCAGGCTGCTGTGGTGACGAGTGTCCAACTGCCGTCGCTAACCACGGCTCAGATTCAGGTAATCGAGCCAGAGGATATTCCGGTCATGGGCACCGCAACCATCGCGGCGCTCACCACCGCCCAGCTGGCTGCCTTCACCGCCGCCCAGAGCTACTCACTGACCGCTGCCCAGGTGGCCGCGCTATCGGCAGCGCAACAGACCGCCGTTGGCAGAAGTTAATACCCAATAGTTATTCATATAGGCATGGATATTGCTTAAAGTGTCGAAACATGGAGTTTCGACATGGAAGCAACAATGGGTCTGCGTTTCGGTCACCTAAGCCTAGGGGACGTCATCGCCCAGGCGGAGACGCTCAAAACCAAGGGTGAAATCAACGAGGCGGTAAGGCTTTACCAAAATTGGATCGCCTCCTCGGGAGCGGCTGACCGCTTTGTGGCAATGTTCAACGTTGGCGTGCTACTGGCTGACCTGAGGCGAGACGTGGAGGCCGAGACCGCCTATCGGGGTGCTCTGGAATTGGCTCCCGCCTTTAGTCAGGCCCGCATCAACCTCGGGTTGTTACTCGAGCGCAATGGTCAGCATACCGCGGCGATCGAACAGTGGCGGCAGGTTTGGGAGGTCAAGCAAGATGTACCTGACTGGATGCCAAACGCGTGCGTGGCGCTCAACCACACCGGGCGCCTCCACGAGAATAACAAGAATTTCGAGGCGGCTGAAGAGGCCTTATACCGAAGCCTACAGCTGAACAAAAAGCAATCTGACGCCATCCAGCACTGGTATCACATCAGACAAAAGCAATGCAAGTGGCCAGCCGATGAGAGCGGTGGGTTGCTGACGAAAAACGAAGTCATCGGGTCGGCCTCACCGCTGGCGACCATGGCAATAACGGACGATACCGCGATTCAATGGCTGAGTGCGGCCAACTTTGTGTCCAGGAAATTTAAGGTCGAAGAGGGCCGCCTTGCCGACGGCCCTCTGACGACCAAAGAGAAGATTCGTATCGGTTATGTATCGGGCGATTTGTGTACGCACGCAGTTGGCTTGCTGATGGCAGACGTGATTGAGAGCCACGACAAGTCAAAATTTGAGACCTTTGCGTTTGACTTTAGCCCGGAGGATGGCTCGGCACATCGCCAACGGCTCAAGGACGGCTTTAACTTTTTTATCGATATTCGGAACATGTCGGATAAGGAGGCAGCGATTCTCATACGCCGCTGCGATATTGACGTGTTATTTGACATGCACGGTCTGAGCTCTGGCGCTCGCCCCGGAATTTTTGCGCTGCGACCGTCAGATATCCAGGTGGCCTATATGGGTTACCTCGGCACAACTGCGATGCCGTGGATTGATTACTTTGTCACCGATAAATACTGCCTAACTGATGCGAATCAAGCCCACTTTACCGAGCGTCCGATCGTGGTCGACGGCAGCGCCGTACCCTTGTTGACACCAAAGCCACAGGAGGAAAGAGCCACCAAACAGGAGTTTGGCCTGCCCAAAAATGCTGTCGTCCTGGGGTGCTTCAATAACATTTACAAATTTACACCCGAGCTGGTCGAGACTTGGTCCAAGATCGTAATGTCTGAGGCCAGCGCAGTGCTGTGGCTACTGGACGATAACGCTTGGGCCACCGCAAACCTTAAAAAGGCGTTCCGTGCGCACGGGGTCCCTGAAGAAAAAGTTATCTTTGCAAAACGGTGCGTCCATGCGGAATACAAAAGGCGCCTCAGTGCCATAGATATCTACCTGGACACCTTCCCATACAACGCTGGGTCTACCGCGTGGGATGTGCTCGAGGCTGGTGTGCCTATGGTCACGCTGTCTGGCCGCTCCTATATGTCTCGGGTCGCCGGCAGCATGCTGACTGAGGCGGGGCTTCCGGAGCTTGTGGCGCAATCCCTGCCGGAATACTCTCGCAAAATCACGTCGCTGATGGACCCAAAAAAGGCTAAGAGGGTGCGTACCAAGATTGCTAAAAATCGATCCAAGTGGAGCGACTCGGCTCAGAAAGTGACGCGCTCCATGGAGCGTGAAGTAACCAAACTGGTGTTGGACCGCCGCACGTAATTGGTTTGACCATGCCCGCTTCGTTTCGTCTGCTGCAGATTGCTTATAGTCCGGAGACTTTGAATCCAATCTCTCCCGATTTTGCAATATTGAATAACTTAGATAACGCCAAGCCAGAGTGGTATGAGCTCTGGCCCATGCTCCAATACCTCAACGCGACAGCACTGGATGATGACTGTTGGTTAGGCTTTTTTTCACCAAAATTCACTCAGAAAACCGGGTGGACGGGTGCTAACATAAAAGAATTCATCTCGCGCCAGAGCGATAGTTTGGAAGTCGCAATCTTCAGCCAAGCCTGGGACCAAATTGCATACTTCAAAAACGTTTTTGCCCAGGGCGAGGTGTGGCATCCTGGTTTGACCGATTTGGCCAAATCGGTCATGCCAGCCATTGGCCTTGATGTCGATCTCGATCGGCTGATCAATCACTCAGAGAACGCGTGCTTCTCCAACTTTCTTGTGGCCAAGCCCAGTTATTGGCGGGTGTGGAAGGATTACGCTCAACGTTTGTTTGATCTCATCGAGTCGGGCAATCACGCGGTGGCGGTCTCGGGGCGCCAGCAAGTCGCGTACGGCCACCCGGATCGATTGGCCCCTATCAGAACGTTTATACAGGAGCGTTTGCACTCGGTAATACTGCCCGATGGACATTTTGAGGTTGCTGCATACGAGCGACTGAGAGAGCACAAGCCTTTTGCGCGTCTCTTTGAAAGTAACGCCAGCGAGTGCCTCAAATTGGAGGCCTGTGACAGCCTGAAACGGCTTTACACCGCCACTGGTGAAGCCGCTTATCTCGAGCAATACGCTGCAATCGCTGAAACCGTAAAGTTCACACCCCCTTACTAAGAGCGGAAGATACAAGCTTGAGCTACACAGTCTAAGTGGACTGAATGACCTTGACTGCACTAATCAGGGCATCAAAGTCAGGGAAGTGCCGGATGTCGCATCCCGTGATATTTTTAAAGTCCCAACAATTAAAGTAGTTGCCAAGCATTGCGTTGGTCTCCCAAATTTTGTGGGTGGCCGTGAAATTAAATACATCGGGGTAGTGGTTATAGTAAAACCAAATACCGCCCTGGTTGCCTAGCGTGTACTGGGCAAGCTGACCCGCCCCAGACCATTCCGATATCAGAAGCTTACAGCGTTCATCTCGCAGTGCAGTGGCGTATAACTGAAGGTCATTGGTAAAGAAAGCGTTGGGCATACCGCGCAGGGTCTGCGCCGTCTCTTGGGGGTTAGAAGTAAATACAACCTTCCAAAGATGCAGAGGGAGATTGGCAAATAGCCTGAGCAGTTCGTCTACTGATGCGCCGTATCGATGATGGAGGACGATGTAGTGAGGCACTCCGGCTGGTACCGCCTTGGCTAATTCCTCCGGCGCCGAGAATTTAAATCGCCGCGCGTGTTGCGAAAACGCCTCACTCAGAAAACGCTCGGGTACCCGATATCCCAACTCGGCCATCTCGGCAGTGGTCGAAAAGGTGCAGTAAGTTGGGGGGAGAGCGTACCCCGTCAGGTTTATCACGTCAAAACCTGAGAGGCGCGGAACCGATTGGAGTTGCGCCGATGTCACGTTAATGTACTCGTCTGGGCCCTTGGGAGGCCTGACGGGCAGTGGTATACCAGGCAGTAAAGAAAAATCTAGAACTTGGTCAGTACCCAACAAATCCTCGTAAAAAAACTTTCGATCTGGGAGCCCGGTGAGGACGCTGTCACCCATCGATTCATCTAGAAACCCTTGGGCGACCATATCTACAACAACACAGCGACCCACGTGCAGTTCATGACCTAAGTGCTGGGGTGGTAACACGACGAGTCGGGGTTTGCGCTTCATTTGTGTGCCTCGAAGAAGGTTAGGGTGCGGAATGGTGTCGCCCCCCCAACCACAGGGACTCGCCGTGATAATCTGGGCTATCGGCTCTGGGCCAAAACGATATCACGCTGCCGACGCTTGTGCGGACAAAGCCGTTAAAACTGGATGTATCAAACATCTCGTGATTCGTCAGTTGAACCATGATGTCGTATCGTTCTTCAAGACCGTCAACGGAATCGCGCATCGAAATACCCTCGGCTACATATCCCACGACCGGATCAAGGACATGAATCGAGTCGGCGGCTATGCCGGCTGTCTTCAGTTGGTCAAGTAGCGGGTAGATAAACGACCCGCGCGTGTCACTGGTCACTGGTCGCCCCTTGAAGGCAGCCCCGCAGATTAAAACTCTAGGGGCCTTTATCCCCTCGAGTTTTTTTTGTAAGAAATTGACCGCCTTGCCAAGGATGTTCTCGTTGAGCTGTCTTCCCTCAAGAAGCAGTTTGGCCTCCGGGCCATCGTAGGATTGCGCAAGAATGTACGCATCTTTCTCTAGGCATGGCCCGCCCACGAGGCCAGGCATCGCGATGACATTTCGATCGTAACGAAAATTTGCGTGATGGATAAGCTCATTAACGTTGACGTCATGATCGTTGGCAATGAGTGCCAAGAGGTTGGCAAACGCAAAATTTAGATCTCTGAAAGTGTTGGAGGCCAACTTAATCAGCTCGGCCGTCTCCAGTGTGCTCGCTTCGACGATATCACTGGCGATGGATCCAAAAAAAGTCTTTGCTTGGGCGCGCGCCTGATCGCTGTTACCCGATATCACTTGCGGCAGCGTGAACAACTCCTCGAGCGCCTTGCCCTCAATGGTGCGTTCTGGGCAGAAGCTGATGTGTTCTAGATTCTTGATAGTATCTAACAGCTTTCGAGACGTGCCGACTGCAACAGTCGATCGAAGAACCAGCAAATCATTTGCCCCCATCCACTGAACAAGTTCGCCCACCACATTGGTGATCGGGGTCAGGTCCGCGGTGTGGTCTTTTCCGACTGGGGTTCCCAAGCTAACCACAAAGATCGTTTCAGTCAGCTCTGCGCCGCGCATGAGGTCCGCGATTGTGTGAAATGCAATCGGACCTGCAGTGCCAAAATACTTGTCAAGGGCCTCTTGTAGACCACGCTCATAGAAAGTGGCCTGACGCGAATTCAGCTTCGTCACGATCTCGACGTTTGTGTCGACAAATTTGACCTCATGGCCAACAGTTGCCGCGGCCACGCCCAACGTGAGGCCAACGTATCCCGCGCCGACAACGACAACTCGCGTCAAAACAGCCCCTCTTTTACAGCTTGTTCAACCCACGCGCACACCTCGGTGACGGATTCTTCCAGTGTGACTTCCGCTTCAAAGCCCAACAACTGTTTGGCTTTGGATACATCGGGTACTCGCTTTTGAACGTCGTACGTGTAAGGTTCATCGTGCTCGAATATTGGCGGGCTAGATTCAAAATGGTGCCAAACCAACGCAGCCAGCTCGCTTACCGGCGTCGCTCTCGCTGTCGAAATATTAAAGTCCTCGTTAAACGCCTCGGGGTGGTCCAGGCATATCCGGATACCTCGGGCGATGTCTTTGCCGTGGGTATAGCAGCGAACTTGCGAGCCGTCACCCAATACCCGAAGGGGCCGCTGGCCACGAACCATTTTTTGTACCAAGTCAGGTAAAACATGGGAGAGGGCTAAAGAGATGTTCCCGCTCGGCACCGTTTCCTCAGAGAGAGCTCGCTGCTCGCCGATACCTACGCAATTGAAGGGGCGAATGATGGTGTAGGGGACACCGTATTGCTCGAATGCGCCCTTTGCAAAATACTCGCTGGCCAATTTTTGAAAACCGTAGGTACTTGCAGGGACGGGAATTGTCAGCAGGTCATCTTCTTTCGAGGGGTATGACTCCGTCCGCTCAAAAACCATGCTAGAGCTAATAACGAGAATCTTTTTTAGGACGCCTTGTTGGTGGCGTTGGATAGCAGCATCAAACGTAGAGGCCAGAATTCGTTCGTTGGTTGCCAGCAGGTCGTATGCATACTTATGAAAGTACGAAATTCCTCCAATCATTGCCGCGGCAGCAATGATGTATTCACAGCCCTCAGAGGCCTGTAATACCGCGTCCTTATCCGCGGCATCGCCCCGAATCAGTCGGAACTTCGGATTCGAGAAATAAGAGCGAGTGATTTCTCCATATTTTGAAAAATTGTCAAGGCAAACCACATCGTGGCCTTGCGCTAAAAGGTCTTCGGTGAGGTAGCTTCCAATGAAACCTGCCCCTCCAGTGATCAGTATCTTCATGTTTTGGTATCTAACAATTTAAAGAAAACTACTTGGCCCGAACGATATATTGGAAGGCTGAGGCGTCGGCCCGTGCAACTGCAGGGTCAGCTCCCAAGAGCTTGGCCATGTTTTCAATCACGCCCAGCGCATGCTCGGCCAAAGGATGTTGAATATATCGCGGGACAAGTTCCGTCACCTCGAAGCCGGCTCCATGAAGCATTTCAACAATCGTCTGCCTAGTGAAAAAGCGAATGTGGGTCCGATCCAACAAGCCTTTGTCTTCATAGCGAAAGTCACCGATTGACAGGCGAGCTTGAATCGACCAGTGTTGGGCGTTTGGTATGCAGCATGCGATTTGACCGCCTGGTGGTAGTGAGTGCCTAACTTTCTTTAGGACACTCCACGGGTCGTAGAGGTGCTCCAATACATCGCCAAATACCCAAAGGTCATAGCCGTGCAGTTCCTTCCAGCGCTGCCCGTCGAACTCTTCAATATTTCCGACGATCAGATCGGAGCAGTAGGGACGTGCAACCTCGGCGTCCTCTGGAACAATTTCAATGCCAAGGTAGTGCTCTGGATTACCTCGAGCGTGGTACTCCCTGGCAATTTCACCAGTGCTGCAACCGATATCGATCACCCGCTTGGCGTCGAGTGGCAACACGTCGATCAGATCAGGACTGCGGGCGTGGTTTCCGTATGCTTGGTCCATTCTTGGCCTTTGAAGTCAGAAAGTTGACTCAAAAAGCAAAAAACATGCCCAAATCAAGGGGCAACGTCTCCTTGGTTGGTCAATTCAGTGAACTTGCAGGTTTCCCTGATACACCAACTCAACGTGTTCGATCGCAGTATTCCGGCGTCGGTTGGCTACTGAAAAAAACTTGATGTAGTCCCTCAGACGCTTTTCGCTGACCATGTTGACGTCAACGGTGTAGAGCAGGTCTTGGTTTATCCACATTGCCACGTTTGAGACTTGTAGATCCCAAAGGGCCTGTCCTAGGCTTGGAGGCGCGGACTGCCGCTGCGTTGCCTCCTTCGCTAAGAGGACATTTTTTGCCGGTTTGGCCTCATGTAGTGCCTTTAGGACATCAGAAATTTCGACGGTGACATCACCCAGGTGACTGTGATCTTTCGTCCGGCGGTGTGGACTTTGTGGCCCAGTGAAGATGGACTTGCAGTGGAGTATCGTGAGTCGATCCCACAAAATTCCCGGGGAATTCATCCCCAACTCAGGCCCACCAGTTGAGCCGAAGGCGGCGTTGGTGAGTAAATCTGTCGTGCGCGCAATAAATGCGGCCCCTGCCTTCTCGTCAAACCGATCGGCGTCTCGGAGCGCATCCTCAATTTCATACCCCACGGGTAACGAAGTGGCAAATTGTTGCCACTGACTTAACAGCAGGTCCGCTAACTGGTTTTCAAAGTCTTGTCGTTCCATGGGTCTTGCTCGTCGTAACTGATGTCAATGCGCACGCAATAAAAATGCCGACTCAGAGGAAGGGGTTTATGGGTACTGTTATTTGATCGCCAAGATTTTGAAATCAAATCGAAAGTGTTATTTTAATTTTTTGCTCCTCTCAAGACTATTTTGGCACGATTTTCGCTTTCGACGGTTATCGAACAACTTTAGCATAGAGGTACATGATGGAGCAAGAAAGCCTAGCCGATAAGTTATTGCAACATACCGTTAACCCGACCCAGGCTGGGTCCGTCGCGGACTATGCGCCCGATGAAATTCGCCTAGCCTGCCAAGATCTAATCAGCCGCGGACACGATAGCTTGGCGATTGCCGTCGGGGAGGCTGCATATGCGCTGCATCCAACTAGCCAAGACATCTTGTCCATTACAGCATTAATGGCCATCACCAATCAGGACTGGGGGCTCGCAATCGAGCGTATGTCAGAGCTTGTAGCAATTCAAGGCGTACACGCGCAAGAATTCACATACATCATGCTAGCCCGTGCTCAGCGTTGCGACCTCGACCCGGCCGGTGCAATCAAAACCTTAGTGGCAGGCTTACAAGTTCACCCCACCTCAGAGGCATTACAGCAAGAACTCGCAGACCTGCGCGAGTATCGCGATGCTCACACGGCACCGGCAACGGACGGTGAGCCACAACTCAATTGATCGTGAGGGCTGGCGTACAGAAAAACGCAGTACAGCTGGCATGCTTCTTGCGTTTCACAAGCTATTGAAAGTTAGAACCGACTTGTCGGGAGAGTCACATGACCGTAATTAACACCAACGTTAAGGCGCTTTATACGCAGGCAGCGATGCAAAAGTCTGCTCGAGAGATGACGGCAGCGATGCAGCAGCTCTCAACAGGCAAGCGCATCAATTCCGGTAAGGACGATGCAGCGGGACTCGCTATTTCGGCCCGGATGACACAACAAATCCGTAGCTTGAACATGGCGGTGCGCAACGCTGGCGATGCGATCACCCTGATTCAGACGGCTGAGGGTGCCACTGGCGAGATGACGGACATGATCCAGCGCATGCGTGAGTTGGCTATTCAAGCGATCAACGACACCAACAATGGCGAACAGCGCGGCTACCTGGACTTAGAATTCCAGCAGCTAAAGCAGGAATTGGTGCGTATATCCGAGACAACGGAGTGGAACGGTTTCTCGGTGTTGGATGGCTCCGCCGGGTATGCGGTAGGCGACCGACCGGTTTACAAAACCACATCGGTTGGAACCTTTGATTCTGTGTTTGTGAATCCCACGACTGTCCGCACCTTGTCGGGCAATAACTCAGGTGAAACACAAACTATTACATTCACTGCACCAGATAGCAACGGGACCATAACCATCGCGGGCTTGGCTGTCGAAGTCACGACAGCTGATACAGGGACCACAGTCGCTACCAAAGTCATTAACGCACTCAACGCCGTTGCAAGTCGGACCTACACGGCCGCCGCCGATCCTACCGACGATACAAAAGTCAATATTTATTACAACCAAGATGAGGGTGACGTTGCCGCCGTCACTTTTGCCGACACCGACGGTGTGTACAACACTGATCCATCGATTTCGGACGAATTCGAGGCGTTGGCCTCACCTACTGAAGTATTCTCTGGGAATGGCAAATTTCTGCAAAGCGGTGACTTGACTGTGTCAATTAGCACAGGTGCACTGGCGAGTGCAACATTCACGAATCGTGCGGGTGAAGTGTTGACGCTAAGCGGTACGTTTGACGAAACCACAGGTACGTTGACGTTTGCCCAATCTGCAGCGGGCTACAACAATTCAGCGGTCTTATCGGACGACCTCAACTATTACATCCAAGATGTACAGGGGTCTGTGGACCTACGGGACGGCACTGGCGCACTGAGTCGGGACTTCACTTTTGGTGTTGCCGTCAATGGCGCCGTGCCAGAGCTCGAGACCGGCGACTTGATTATCAATGGGGTCACCATCAACGAGACTCTGGTGGGCGACGATACACTGTCACCAGCCAACAACGCGTTAGGCAGCTCCATTGCGAAGGCAACGGCCATCAACCGTCATTCGGCCGAGACAGGTGTATACGCCGTGGTGAATGAAAACATCATGGCTGGAACAGCCCAATCAGGTACATCGGTTGTGTCAGGTCGGGTGGTGATCAACGGTGTGACCAGCCCAACTATCACCACGGTGATGAACAACCAGAGCGAGTCTCGCCAGGCTGTGGTCGCTGCTATTAATTTAATCACCGAGCAGACAGGTGTCCGAGCTTATGACACAGGCACAGCCGACGAGGGTATTCGCCTCACGGCGGCTGATGGCCGAAACATCGAATTGACATTCGATACCGCCTACCCAACCGCCGATTTTTCTGCTCGCACCGGCCTGCGCGAGGGTGTTCAAGCTGGCACATACTCTTTAGAAACCTCTGTCGAAGGTGCCATGGTCATCACCACAGACGAGGACGGCCTGATTACCAACAGTGGATTGAAGATCGGTGACTTCACAGACAACGTATCCGCAGTGAGCAGTAACGGCCGTGCAGCTGTAGCGTCAGGCGGAACGCCCGTTTCGCTGGAGTCTGGCGATTTGGTAATCAATGGTGTGGCGATCCGTGGCGCCCGCTCCGTGGATGACACCCTAACCCAGTCAGAGGCACTCACAACCACCACCAATACCAAGGTATCGTCCGCCATCGCTATTGCGGCGGCAATCAACGCGAGCACCGCCGAGACTGGGGTAACAGCCGTCCCTAACCCAGCACAAATTGAGGGCGATACCACCACCATCAACGCCCTGCGTGTGGCGGGCGAACAATCACTTTATGTCAATGGTGTTGAGGTCAAGGTCAATTTCACGGTGGGTAGCACCGGGGATACTGAAACGCGACTCGACCGGGTGGTTGAGGCGATGGCTGCATCGCTCGGCGAGCATGGAGTCACCGCGGCAAAGAACACCATGGGCGGTTTGACCCTATCGACCGCCGATGGTAGAAACCTCTCGGTGTGGGTCCCCACGGGGCTGACCGCAGCCGAATTTGGTTTAACTTACGATGGCTCCAACGCCACTGGCGTGACCCTAGAAGACGCCCCCGTAACCCTTGCCAATGCCACAACGGTTTTTGGTGGCGTGACCCTCAAGTCGAACGCGCCAATCACCATCGAGCCCGGCGCCGCTGGTTACGGGTCTGACAGCAACTTCCGTGCGCTTGGTTTCCTTGAGGGGACCTTCGGTGGAGTGGTGGACGAGTCTGAGAGCAAGATGACCCCCCCGCGTACCGGTCGACTAACGTTCCACGTTGGGCCCTCGGCAGGGCAGACCATCACCATCGACCTAGCCGACTTTGGCAAGGGTGGTCCGATCACGAGTGAGATCACGGGCGACGTGGACCAAAGTGATACTGAGGCCCGTGTGAACCGTATTGACTCAGTGGATAGTGCTCAGGCCATGCTGGCCAAGCTGGACTCATCGATTGACAAAGTAAACGCCACAAGGGCTCGTATGGGTGCGGTGATGAACCGACTCGAGCATGTCATTGATAACTTGATGAACGTGTCCATGAACACCGAGGCTTCGAGAAGCCAAATCGAGGATGCCGATTACGCGGCCGCGTCAACGCAGTTGGCACGGACTCAGATCATGCAGCAGGCGTCTACCGCGGTCTTGGCGCAAGCCAATGCCAGCCAGCAGGGTGTGCTAAAGCTGTTGCAGTAAGGGCTGAAGTAAGAGCAAGCCGGGCGTTGCCCTAGTTGGTGGCCTCGGCCTTTTGCTCGGGCTCGCCACTGCGGCACACGGCAAACACAAAGTGCTGGGTGCGGTTGGCCACCACGAATTGCCGCTCTTGGCGGCATTCATCCATGCTGGGGTAAGCAAATTGTTGTATGTTGGTGCAGTTTCCCATCATCATGCCAAAGCACATCACCAGTGTGGCCATGGTTCGCTCCTAGTTGGTTATGCTTCACAATCGACACTTACCCGGCGAATTTAAGACATTGCATGGCCACCTCTCCTAAACCCCCTTGTAAAGCCTGCCAGTTGATCAGGCGTTTTTTGCTGTTGGCAGCGGGTTTGTTGGGGGTGTTGTATCTGCAACCCGATTGGCGTCTGCCGGCGGGTATCAACTACGGCAAGTTGATTGGCGATTTGTTTGCGTTGGTCTTTGTGTTGTTGTTAGGCTGGAAAATTTACCAGTACCGACGCGATCTTAAAAGTGGCGCCGAAAAAGATCGCATCCGTCGGCGCGTGGAAGAGCAGCTGGCGCTGCGGCGCCATGGGCGGCGTCGATGAAACCCGCCGCCAACGATGTGCCCAACTGCTGGCGTTGCCGGCACTTTGCCATCAGCTACGACCCCAAGCGGCCGTACAGCTGCCGCTTAATGGGGTTTAAAACCAAAATCTTGCCAGCGATTGAGGTGCTGCGTGCCGACGGTATTCGCTGCCTTGGCTTTGAGCGTAAGCCCATGGCCAATGGCTTGGCGCCTTCGGCTGGTGTGCTGGAGGCTTGATGCGCTCGCCCATTGCTTTGGCGCTGTGGTGCGCGTGTTGTGTGTGGTCTGCGGCTTGGGCGCAAAGTTCAGCGCCAGCCAACAACGACATGATCGAAGCCGGCGTGGCGGCCATGGAGCGTGGCCACTACGCCACCGCGTATCGCGCGTGGATTAAGGCGGCCGAGGCCGGCGACGCCATGGCCCAAACCAACATTGGATACTTGTACGAGCGCGGTTGGGGCCAGCGTCAAAGTTACGTTAAGGCTTTGGCTTGGTACCGGCGCGCCGCCGACCAGGGCTTGCCTCAGGCCGAATTCAATATAGGCACGTTGTACTACTACGGTTTTGGCGTAGAGCGTAACCCGCGCGAGGCGGTGGGGTGGTTTCGCCGGGCGGCACGCGAGGACCTGGCACAGGCGCAGTACATGCTGGGCATGGCGTACTACGAGGGGCAGGGCGTGCAGGCCATGCCCATGCTGGCCAAAGATTGGTTTAACAAAGCCGCCCGCCAAGGGCACGACGCCGCACAAATGATGCTGGCCATGGTGCTGCTGTCGGGGGACGCTGGCGAAGCCAACCCCTACGCCGCCTACGTGTGGGCTGATCTGGCCGCGCGCGCCGGCCAGCAAGAGGCGTCGCTGGTACGCGATTACGCGTCGTTTAAGCTCAACAACGCCGAGGTTGAGCGCGCCAAACAAGAGGCCTTGGACTGTGGCCGCAAGGGGCTTAAGAGCTGCCCTTAGCACGGGTGTCAAAAGGCAAACATTTGCCGCTTGAGTGGTGTGTGTCAAAAACCCGGTTACTCAGAATAATAAATAGTAAAGAATTAATAAATAGCAACCAAGTTGATTTTCGATGGCTAAATAGAACATAAAAAGTCTATTGGCATCTAGCTTGCTTTATCGGCAAACACTTTCCCACGGAAAAGGTTTGTCGTTTTATGTTCTCTGAAACCACGGTTCAAGCCATTTGGCTGGATCCTTTGTCCTCACTGCAAGAAAGCGAACGCCAAGCGTTGGCCAGCGCGGGTGTGGTCGCAACCCCAGTGAGCACACTGGACGACATGCGCAAGGGCTTGGCCCACGCACGCATGGTGGTGATACGACTGGCCCATGGCGTGGAACTGTTGCAAGAGGTGCAGCAACTGATTGCTGCGCTTGGGCACCAGGTACCGGTGGTGTGCCGCGTGCACCGGCGCGACCTTGAGCTCACCGTCGCCGCCATGCGTGAGGGTGCCTTGCACGTGCTGCCCTCTGACGAATGGGGCGCCAGTGGCTGGCGCACCGCCGTTGACGCCTTGCCCACGCCCCGGGTGTGCACCACCGACAGCCGCGCGGTATTTGTCGACCCCACCAGCCAACATTTGTTGGCCTTGGCGCAGCGCGTGGCACAAACCGATGTCACGGCATTGTTGGTCGGCCCCACCGGTGCGGGTAAAGAGGTGCTGGCGCGGGTGTTGCACGAGTCGTCGCAACGAGCCAGCGGGCCGTTTGTGGCGCTCAATTGCGCCGCCTTGCCCGAAAACCTCATTGAAGACTTGTTGTTTGGTCACGAAAAGGGCGCTTTTACAGGGGCGCTGCGTGAACACAAGGGGCTGTTTGAGCAAGCCCAAGGCGGCACCATCTTTTTGGATGAGATCGGCGAAATGCCGTTGGGGCTGCAAGCCAAGCTGCTGCGCATCTTGCAAGAGCGTCGCCTGACGCGCTTGGGCGGACAAACCCAAATCGACTTAAACGTGCGCGTGATTGCCGCCACCAACAAAGATTTAAAGCGTGCCATTGCGGAGCGCGAGTTTCGCGAAGACCTGTACTTTCGCATCAGCACCTTTCGCTTGACACTCTCACCGCTGGCGCAACGCCCCGCCGACATCTTGCCTTTGGTGGCGTTGTTACTGACCGAGCATGGTCAACCCGGGGTCGTCTACCAGCTCTCACCCGAGGCTGAGAGCGCGCTGTTGCAATACCCATGGCCGGGCAACGTGCGCGAGCTCAGCAACGTGGTGCAACGCGCCATGGTGTTGTGCCCCGATGGCCGCATTGGCTTGTCGCACCTGTTGTTTGACGAGCCCGTAACCGCACCCATACCCGCCACACCACCGAACACAACACCCGAACCAGCGGTGGCGCTGCCACCGGCAGCAGAAGAGAAGTGGGTAACCCCCGAGCCCAATACACCTGTGGCTTCAACGTGGACCACCGAGCCGCGTATGGTGCACGCGGCAGCAACATTGCCCGTGGCGAGCCCGGAGGGCGCCAAGCCAACCTTGGCCGCACCGCTGCCAACCGACAGCGCCGGGCCCTTGAGTGCGAGTGTGAGGCAAACTGAACTGCAGGCCATTATGTCGGCGCTGCGCAGCACCGACAGCCGTACCGAAGCCGCCAAACAACTCGGCATCAGCCCGCGCACGCTGCGCTACAAGATCGCCCAATTGCGTCAGCAAGGCGCGGCTTTGAGCCCCATGAACGCCTGATAGGACCATAGACCATGGATAAAGTGACTTCACACGCCAACATCGCGTCCATGCTGCAGACACTGCAAAGCCACAAGGCTCAAGCGGGCGCGGCCCTTACGTCGCCCGACGCGCCGCTTGCGGCCCAGGCTCCCGGCTTTTTGGACCGGGTCAAACAAGCGGTAGACGACGTCAACGCCAGCCAAATGCACGCGCGCAGTTTGCAAAACGCGTTTGAGCAAGGTGACGATGTGCCCATGACCGAAGTGGTGCTGGCGATGCAAAAGGCGTCGTTGAACTTTGAGGCCACGCTACAAGTTCGCAACAAAGTGCTTAAGGCGTACGAAGACATCTTAAACATGCCGGTGTAACCCATTCACGCGCTGACACCTAACGAGACATCAACATGAACGCTGCCACCGCCACCCTTGATCCATCTGCCCCAGGCGCTGCCACCCCAGCACCTGGTGCGGCGGACGCCACCGCGTCCACTGCCCTGACCACCGGCCCATCGCGTGCGGTGGAACATATTCGTAACGCCTTTGAGCAACCCACCGTACGCAAGGCGCTGCCCGCGGTGGTGGTGTTTGCCCTGATTGTGGTCTTGGCGCTGGCCTACAGCTGGATGCAGGCGCCGCAGTACCGCGCCGTGATGCCAGGCATGCAAGAGGCGGATTTACAAAATGCCTACGACGCTCTTAAGCAAGGCGGGTTTTCTCCTCAACTGGACGAGGTAACGGGTCAGCTTAAGGTCACCCAAGACCAATACCACCAGGCCAGAATTTATTTGGCCGGGCAAGGTATACCCAAGAATTTACCAAGCGGCCTTGATGCCTTATCAACTGAAAACTCCATGACCACCAGCCAGTTCATGGAGCAGGCACGCTACAACGCCATGATGGAGCAAGAACTCGCGCGCAGCGTGGCGCAAATTGCTGGTGTTAGGCACGCTCGTGTGCATTTGGCCACGCCCAAGCAAAGCGTTTTTGTGCGCGACCGAACGCCCCCCAAAGCCTCGGTGGTGATTACCCGCTACCCGGGCCGCATGATCACCGAGCAGCAGGTGCAAGCCATTGTGCACTTGGTGTCGTTTAGCGTGCCGTACATGGCGCCTGAGCACGTGACCGTCGTGGACAATTTTGGCAGCCTCATGACGCGTACCCCCGACCTCAACGCCTTGGGGTTAACCGAGGCGCAGTCGCAACACAAAGCGCAGCTCGAAGAACTGTATCGCGAGCGCATTGTGCAAATTTTGAACCCTGTGGTGGGCGAAACCAACGTACGTTCGCAAGTGAACCTCACGCTGGACTTCACCGAAATCGAGCGCACCACCGAAGACTACGACAACAACCAAAAAGGCCCCAAAACCCGCTCCGAGGTGCTGGCCGAAGACCGTAACGCCAACCAAGTGGCCGCTGGTGTGCCCGGAAGCACTACCAATGTGCCGCCGCCCAACGCCGCCGCCACACAAAACACCAACGTCAACGGCGCCGAAGGTCAGACCGAGGCGGGTGGCGTGCTGAGCAGCCGCACCACGCGCAATTACGAACTCGACCGCTCGGTGCAGCGCGTCAAGCGCGCCACCGGCACCGTGCAGCGGGTTTCGGTGGCGGTGGTGATCAACGAGCGCAAAGCCCCGGTGGCAGAGGGTGAAGAGCCGGCCCCCGGTGCGCCCACCACGGTGCCCTACACCGAGGACGAGCTCGAGCGCATGCAAAACTTGGTGCAAGGTGTGATTGGCTTTGACGCCGCACGTGGCGACAGCGTAAGCATCATGCCGACACGCTTTGAAAGCG
>Ga0255765_1002160_pt1 | contig 22833 bp, 18 predicted proteins | sample 041ome_8_FD_179965 | JGI IMG/M metagenome (GOLD analysis project Ga0255765, IMG submission 179965) | Coastal salt marsh microbial communities from the Groves Creek Marsh, Skidaway Island, Georgia - 041407BS metaG (version 2) | ecosystem: Environmental > Aquatic > Marine > Intertidal zone > Salt...
TTAATTCCTTCGAGATTCCATACTTTTTGTTGTGTTCCTGCCCTTTGACTCATTTGAAACTCTTGTCCCAGCATCAGTTAATTATACCCATAACTTTTGCCACCATACCCCACGTGATCCGAACGTGTAGACATCCCCCACACCGTAGACTATCATACGATCATACCTTGAGCAAAGCACTCGTACCCATCGGCACACGAAAGTTAAGCCTCAATGGGCCGAATTAGTATTGAGTGGGGAACCACTTGAGAATCCTTGGTGTCGTATGGTTTTTGGTTTTTTTTTCGATTGATTGATTTGCGTGTGTTTTAATGATGTTTTTTGTTTCGGTGTTTGGTTAAGCGATGTGCGTTTGGCGCGTGACGATCGATATCCACATTGTGTGGAGGACGGTGTCGTAGACCGGGACACATGGCGACGACGACGACGATGGAGGTGGCGACGAGCGTGGAGCGATTTTGTGCGTTGAATGGGGATTTATGCAAGATTGAAGCCGAACGAGACGCGCGAAGCGGCGTCATGCTCGCGGTGGATATTGGCGTTTTCGTGTTTCTCTTGCTCGGGCCAATCGTGTCCATGATTCCAAAGATGCGCGGGCCGTGGGTGGTGGCAATTGAGCTCACGCTCGTGATTTCGATTGCGTTGTGGTGCGTGGAGTTTGGCGCTCGACGGGTGGTTTGGTTTACGTGCTGTGCGCGTGGGGTGATTTTAAAGTTTGACAAGACGCATACGATTCGCGCGTGGGCGACGCAAAAGCCAATGTTTTTGGCGTACGCGTTTTTGTTCGTGCACGCGTTTGTGAATTACCTTGGGCTCGACCCGACGTTCACTCGGGGCGATTTAGCAGATGTTCTCACCGCGGTGCTGTCGATATTAGCCGTGTTGTTCGTGTTGCTGATGACGAAAAATTTGATTGATATCGAAGGCGCGAATTCGTTGCTCACGGTGAATATGTTTTTGTTCTTTTTTGACGACGCCGTGCTTCGCGAGCGCGGCTTTCACGTCACTTCGTTTCGGAATCTCGCACAGTACATCTTAGTTGACCGTCCCAAACGCGTGAAGGAAGCGTCATCCAAGCAAGATAATGAATTTTCATGGAATGAAATTCACGCGTTAACCGAGGACGAATCGCAGGCGCGAGAAACGTACTTTTTTGACGGCGTTCGCGTCGCTTTATTTTTACGACCGTACAGACATTTGAAATCTTAAACGATGCGCTACGACTATTATTTGTGCGTTGCACCTACAAGTGCTAATCTTGAAGCGGCAACGTGCCGCAATCTATGATGCTAACTTGCCCGAGCGGACCGCCACCCTCGGTTCCGACGGCGTCGCACGCGTCCAAGACATCCATGCCTTCAATCACGCGTCCGAACACGACGTGCTTGCCGTCTAAACCCGGCGTTGGAACTTTAGTGATTATGAATTGTGATCCGTTGGTGTTCGGCCCGCGATTCGCCATGGATAAAGTCCCAGGCGCGTCGTGCGGAATCCCAAACGCTTCGTCCTCAAACGTCAACCCGTACACGCTTTCACCGCCTTGACCATTCTGCAAGGTGAAATCACCACCCTGCAATGCCAGCCCTTTAACGATGCGATGAAAACAATTACCTTTATACGTCAATGGTTTGCCGCTTATCGCACTCACCCCCTCCTCGCCGGTGCACAGCGCTCTAAAATTCTCCACCGTCTTTGGGACGTGAGCGCCAAACAACCCAAATACAATCCTCCCCGTGCGCTTTCCATTGATCGCTATGTCGAAGAAACACCTCGTCGTCACCGTGGTGTCTCCTGGCGCGGGCACGTCGCGCTCGAGCGTTAATCCCCAATCATCTGCGCGGTTAAGTTTTTCGAGCGTCACGCGCAACGTCGCCTCATCCTTGTCCCAAAAGCATCCATCCACGTCTACGGCGTGCGGAAAGTCACCTTCCAGCGCAACATCATCCATGCCATCGACTGTGACGCGCATGCTGGTTTTGAAAATGTTCACGCGCACGGCGTGTCGCGGAACGTCGCGTGGAAGGGTGAGCGTGAGTACGATGTCGCGGCTGTCCCCGACGGCTTGGAGCGCGACGTCGACGTCCGACGCGTGTCGAAGGAGCGATGTCGTCGTCGTCGAGCGGCACTGGCGATGACGACGACGTTCATTGAGCAAGCATGGTACTGACGACGCGGCGCGCGAGGCGAGTGACATGATGATGCGTGCGCGAAAGTGCGGTGGTGTATTGTTACAAAAGTGTCTCACACGACGAGCGCCGAGTACCTGTCCGCGGTACCATCCTCTTGCTTGTGTTTCTGCTGACGAATGTGCGCTAGGGTATTCGCGTAGGACTGCTCGACTTCGCGTAGGGCGTTGATGGCGTCGCCGCGCGTTTCAGTGACGCTGACGAGCTCGGAATTAATCATATCCACGAGCGCTTGCAACGTGTCCACGGTGACCGCCGTGCATCCCTCTGGGGACTTGTCGTAAAAGTACAGATACTTGTTCAATATGCCAACATACAGCCCAAGGGCTTCGATGCGATGCGTTGCGTTGCCTCCAAATGTATCGCGAACGGCGTTGGCAATCTTAACCGACTTTTTCAAACACGAAGCCACCGAGGCAGAATCCTTGACGGTGTCAGTCCAAAACAAGTGCGCGCACGTGTACGCGCCGACGCATTGGTCTGGTTTTTTTAGCAGTCGCGCACTGTATCCAGTGGTCTTATGCACGAGCGATTCGCGACTTTCTGCATCAAAGACGTTGACTTTGTGCAAAGTACCGATGATGATGAAGAGCAAAGTGACTTGCTTTTTGGTGTCGGTGATGGATTCTTCGTAGAGCGTAAACGCGCGCTCGAAAAATTCATACGCTATGGACTCCAAGTTTGCCACCGCTGCGAGCTGTGCGGCTTCTAAATACAGCTTGAGCGCTTTTTCGTGCCTTTCAGCGATTTCAGTCAACGCAGTGATAGCTTTGTGGACAAAGTGTAGTGACTTTTTCAAACCAGGAGACTTGACTTCCATTGGCGTCGTAAACGAAATCGCCGCCGTTTTCTCATCCTCGGCGTTGGCGTCTGCGGGAACTTCAGTGTCTTCAGACACGGCTTTATCGCCACTTGGTGCTGTGGACACCACGCGTTCGGCAAGCACGATATCTCTACCGAGGGCGATTCCGGCAAATACCAATGCAGGAAACGTATAGCGCATCCGACGCGGTCCGCCCGCCATGAGAATGTCGTACGCCTGGTTTAACATTTGGAGTTGAATTTCGTAATCGTCCCCCGGTGCCTTGAATAAATGCACCACTCGAGCTACGATGGTTTGCTCCTCCGCCAATCGCGCCGCGGTCTGTTTGTCTTCTATAAAGCTCCCCGATGCGATCGCTACGTTTTCTTCCTCGGGGGCACGGATGACGCAGTCAATGAATTTGTACAACACGTTGACTTGTGCCGTCGACGTGAGCGTGCTTCGATTCCTCACCAACGTCTGCACGATACCAAGCGCAATCTCGCACTTTGATGTATGTTCTAATAATTCCATCACCTTTGGGAACGAGTTCAGTGTCAACACTTTAGACACGTCACATGTCTCCAACGGATCCGTCAGCAACACCGTGAGTTGCTTGACGGCGTCGGTATCGACGATGGGCACTTTGCTCTCCAACGACTCTGCGAGCGCGAGTAGAATGTCATCTAATGTGCCAGCATCGGTAATCTGCAACTTCTTTGCGAACGCCATGAGCGCAGCGTACATGCCGATGATTTCCTTCGCAGGAACGTCGTCGTGCGCCTCGATGACTGCCCGACAGCACTCGAAAGATTTCGGAAAGACGTTTGCGGCTTCAAACTCAACCTTTGCCTTGGGTGTTTCCTCGGCATACGTCAACAATCGTCCTAAGAGCGCATTCAAGATTGAACCAACGCGCACACTTGGTCGTAACATCGTTAGCGCCGCGAAGACTTCGGTAAACGTCGCCAGATGGTACTCATCTGGGAACACTTGAATCAACACGTCGAGCAAATACGGCTGCGCGAGCTCATCCTTACAGTTCACCACCTGTTCTAAAATACGTGGCAACACTCGCTCACGGTACAGATCCAAATCCACACCATCAAGTTGCGCGATCGCCAATAAGTTCTTCCCGACTAAATCCCGCAACTCTTGACGTTCGCCTTCGCGGCGTGTTCGACCGCTCGCCGGCCCGACGTGCTGCATGCGCACCCAAAGCTTATTCATCTCTGTAAAGTTCTGCAACAAAAACTCAACGGCGTCATCTATACTTCCACCCTTGCCTTCGTAGCGCGAGCCTTTATCTGGTAATAACGCCTTGCTCATCTGCGCCAAGTACGCGCGCAGGAATAACCCGTGAATAGGCTGCTGCACGCCTCGCGTCATTTCAACCAAATCCATCAACACGTCCCTCGCCCGTCCCTCCTCACTCTCCACATACGTCGCTCCCACTGTGATTAGCAAATACAAGCGAGGTAGAATATTCCCCGCGTGCTGCACGAGCTCGTATAACTCCATGCACGATCGACCGTGCCGAGATTTATCCCCAAAAAAGCTCTTCAAATACGTCAACTCGTCGCTCGCGGCGATGTAGAGCTCGTAGTACTCGCGCGGGGCCAAAGCAATCGTTCGCAGCTCGCCGAGCATGAGTGACGCGTTCTTAAGCGCTTCGCGTAAATTATCGTCATCCTGCGAGGTGAATATCACGACGGTCGAGGCGTCAGTCGACGGTACAGCCGAGTCGGGCGCTTTCGAGATCCAACAGAATCCGCGCGCCGACGCGAGCTCCGTAGCCGCACGCATCGTCACGAATATCGCACGCACCACCGCACGTTTCATGTGATAGGCGTACTGCTTCACCATACTTTTCGCCTCTGTGTGTGCGTGCACGTCATCACCGCCGTCGTCAGTCGTCGTCAACATCACCGTCGCCAGCTCGCGACAATCGATTACCAACCAATCCTTCTCACGCGCGCGAGAGCCGACGCGCGCGAGAGCCGACGCGAGTCGAGCGTCGCATCAATGTCGCACGCGAACGTACCATCGAGCCAGCGCGTGGTGTCCGCGGCGTCGCCCGTCGCCGTGCGCGCGACGTCTGGTCCCATATCAGCGAGCGTGTGGCGTTCTGAGGCGCGACATTCCGTCGCGCGCGCACGCACGCCAGTCGTCGCGCGTAAGTAAGACACAGCACGCGCCATGCACGCACTCAGTACGTCGTCTTTCGTCGTTCCCGCGGCGCACCGCGCGCGCGCTGTTCGCCCGCGCGGTGCGGCGCGGGCGCACGCGACGCCGATGGGTCTATCCGATGGGTCTATCGCGCGCGAGGCGCGAAGCGCGCGCGGTGTGGCGCTCGCGGCGCGAAATGCGCGCGCGCACCGCGCGGTGATTAAGACGCACGAGACGGCGCGCGCAAGCGTGGTGACGTACGCGTCGAGCGGCGCGGCTACGGCGCCGGGAGGTTCAGACGCGAGCGCGAGCGGCGCGAGCTTGGGCTCGAGGATCCGCGCCATAGCCTTCTTCGCCACGTCGTTTACGCTCGCTATTCCGTTGATTTGCATCATGGTGTTGATTTTTCCGTTTTGCTGGGTGTTTGATCGCACGCGACGCAGCGCGTTGAGCTTTGTGAACGACGTTTGGGCGACGGTGTCGACGTCGTTGTTCTTCCCGGTAAAGGTCAGCGGTCGAGAGAACTTACCGCCAGCCAACAAGGCTGCGGTGTACGTGGCTAATCACGCGAGTTTTATGGATATTTATTCTATGTTTCACTTGCGCCGACCGTTCAAGTTTATTTCGAAGACGAGCAACTTTTTGATTCCAGTCGTTGGTTGGTCGATGTTTCTCACCGGTCACGTACCGCTCAAGCGTATGGAGCGTCGTTCACAAATGGAGACGTTGAAGAAGTGTCGCGACATGTTGGCGGATGGTGGCTCGGTACTGTTTTTCCCTGAAGGTACGAGAAGCGTCGACGGTACCATGGCGCCGTTTAAGAAGGGTGCGTTTAGTGTCGCCGCCAAGGAAAACGTCCCAGTCATTCCAGTTACCATCGTTGGCGCGCACGAAGCCATGGCGAGCGGTAAAGAATACGCATTGAACAATGGCGGTATTAAGGTCATCGTTCACCCCGCGATTCAATCCACAGATGCCGATGAGCTTTGCGCTCAGGCGGAAAAGATCATCAAGGAAAGCTTGGTGAACGAGTCGTAGTCAAAAGTCGCGTCGACGTAATAACGACGCCAGCTTGTCCGTCCGTCATCGAGCTCGCATTTCTTGTAGTACAATTCATGACACACATAATAAGATTTACACGCATGCGTGAATCGAACCACATCACGCCGTACTTCGCGCGACATCGAATCGCACTTTGGCTCGTCTCGTCGCTTTTTCGGCGCCCTGAAACCTCAAAACAAACGAGCTCAACGCAACGAAACGCCATTCGCGGTCGCGACTCACTCGCGCACGCGCGCGCGGCATCGGCGTCATGTCACTCGCGCTGCGACTGCGCGATTACGCCTCGGTCGCTGTCGATGTCGTCCATGCGCTCGCGCCAGTATCGCTGGCGCTCGCGCTGCTCGTCGTCGCCCTGGTGTCAGCTTTAGCCCGCGTGTGCCACGCACGCGCGACGCTCGCGCGCGCTGGCGTCGGCGCCGTGCCTTGGAGACCGAAGGTGTTGTGGACGGTGTACCAAAAGTCTGCGCGCTCGCTGCTCGCGCGGGTGGAAGGGAGGTTTGCGAAGACGACGCGAGGCGACGGCGGCGGCCGACGGGCATTCGGCGCCGTCGTCGGGACGTGTCCATTCGTGCATATAGGCGAGGCAAAGTTAGCGAGGGATGCATTGCGAGGGACGACGACTAAGGCGCCGTTGTACCACGCGTTTGAGGCGTTTTCAGGGACGGGGATATTTACGGCGGAGGGCGGCGACTGGGAACGCAAGCGCGCGGAGGTTTTACGCGCGTTCGCCGTCGTAGGATTAGCGTCGCTGCGCGACCGTGCGGTTGATGAATCAAAACGCATCGTAGATGAGTTGAAGCGCGCGCTGAAGCTGGTGACGAATGATGGCATGGAGGTCTTGATGTTACCGGCGTTGCAACGTTTGGCGTTGCGCGTAACTTTTGGATATCTCACCGGGAAATCCCTCGATGAGGCGTGTGATGAGATTGGGCAAGATCGAATCGCGTGTGAAGCAGAATATCTTGCCGCGGCGACGACGTTGCGGCACTTGATTCCCGCGCGTGCGCGCAGTATTTGGATTTTTAGTGATTTATTGTACGGCTTGACTCCAGTCGGCCGTTTAGAAGCGCGCAACATTCGGGCTACGCGCTCGCTTTCGAGTTTAGCGCTTCGAGTAGCGAAGGATGATTCTCCGCTCGGGATATTACGCCAAGGCGAGGCGCATCTTCGGGAACGTTCGGTGGATGTAGATGGCGACAAGTTCCCCAAAGGGTTACTCGATGAAGCGACGACATTGTTATTCGCCGGACACGATACGCAAAGTGCGACGCTCTCGTGGGGACTCTTGCGCCTCGTCGACCATATGAATATTCAGAATGACCTCCGCGCGAGTTTGAAGGATGGATTAGTCGTGGAGGCGCTTGGCTTGCGTGCGAACATTAAGCCGCCGAAGAAGAAGTCGAGCGGCGCGGCGACGACCCCAGCGTGGGCGACATCGGCGTTTGCGCCTATGCTGGAGTCTGTCATTCGCGAAACGCTCCGCTTGCATCCTGTCGCACCACTCGTGGTTCGAATGCTCACGTCAAACGTCAAAAGCGATGGGATGAAAATCTCTCGAGGCTGCGCCGTCGGCGTGTGGTTGAGCTCGGTTCATCGAGACCCGGCGGTATGGGATGACGCCGAAACGTTCAAACCAAAGCGCTGGCTCGATGCATCGCTACACATGCGTTCAGCATCCGTTGAAAGCGCGAGCGATGAAGGTAACGGATCGAATGACAATAGCCCGAGTGGGAAGGAGGATCACAAATGCGGCGCCGAGCGCGGATTAAAGCGCAAGGGAGTGGGCTACATGCCCTTTGCGCACGGGCCGCGTTCGTGTGTGGGTCAGCATTTGGCGCAAGTCACCATGCGAGTTGCGCTCGCACACTTGATAGAGGCGTTTGAATTCAGCGCCTCGGTCACGACGGACGCCGCCACACCTTCAGTCGGTTTCACCGTCACGCCAGCTACTGGCGCGCCGATGACGCTTCGCAACGCGCCATGATTAAAAACAAATGCAGCATTAAATTTGTGAACATAACGATAAACTAGGCTAGGAAAAGCAAACGATCTTCACTCGCAATCGATCCCAGCTTCACGCAAACGACGCCGCAGCTCGACAAATTTTTTCGGCGTCGTCGGATACATTGCGGATAGCGCGTCGATATCAGTATACTTCACCCCACCCTCATCCGCCTTGATCTTCGCGTCGTGGTACCTGACGCGTCCATTAATCTCTTGCGACATTCTCCCCGCGCCGTACTTGGCGTCCCCACGCTTCGGTGCGCTCCACGGTCCGATCAAGTACCACCGACTCTCGGCGTCCTCCGCCCAGTACAAGTCGGAGCAATCGATTCCACGTTCAACCGCCATCGCCGTACCGCGTTCGACGTCGCTCCCTTGCTTAGCCTTACCCAATCCCAACGCCGCCACGCGCACGCCGAGGACGATGAGCCCAGCCTTGGCGGCAGAGTCCACGCTCACAATGTCACCCAAACCGTTCGCGGCATCCGCGACCGCGCGCACTCGAGGAAATCCGCGATGCGGCGCCCGCGCCCATCGCCGATCGAAGACGGCGGCGCGAACGTGGACGTTATGTGCCGCTCTCACCCGCGCGCACGACATCGCGCACATCTCTACGTCGATGCTGCGCACCGGCGAATGGCGCGCCATTAATCAGCGCACCGCCCGTATCGACATGGTTTTATACTTTACCCCTGCGGGCGGCGAGCAGAGCGGACACGTCGTCTACGTCGGTGCGGATAAACACGAAAACGAGCATCTCATCAAATGGGGCCTGCCGCACGACGTGTGGTTTCACGTGGATAAGATGAGCTCGGCGCACGTGTACTTGCGGTTGTCCCCGGGACAAGGCATGGAGGACATTACCGCGGAGGAGTTGGAGGATTGTGCGCAGTTGGTGAAGGCGAATTCGATCGCGGGGAATAAGATGAATGATATTAGTGTGATTTATACGCCGTGGGAGAATTTGCTGAAGCGTTCGGATATGGATGTGGGACAGGTGAGCTTTAAGGATGACAAAAACGTGGGGAAGACGCGAGTGAAGACGCGAAAGAATGAAATTGTGAATCGATTGAATAAGACAAAGGAGGAAAAGTTTCCTGATCTTCAGGCTGAACGTGAGGCTTTTGATGCGAGCGTGCGCGAGGAGAAGAAGGAGGCGTATCGATTGGCTGAAAATGCGAGATTGGAGGAGGAAAGGGCGAGAAAGGCGGAGCGCGACGCGAGAGACTACAAGCACATCATGAAGGAGGAAAGCATGATGTCGAATAAGGAAGCGGCGAAAAAGTACGCATCGGTGTCCGATGCCGAAGACGACTTTATGTAACTCGGTTAAGGCGTTTGCGCGAGATGTTGTGGTGATTTTGAGTGTTGATAGGTGGCTAAACGCGACTTCGACGCTCGTAGTATTTTGTAGCCCGCTTAGCGGCGACTGAGAACGTTTGTCGACCAAACGTCAGTTTAATAATAGTGAATTGTTGGCGTCGTAATTTTTTGTTATTTTTCTCTTCTTTTCTCATTACTCGTATAACTATGCAGCGAACCTGGAGCTAAGGGTGGTTCTTGAGTACACGGCGAGACCAACCTTGGTGATAACGCGGTTGGATTTTTGGGTTTGCGGGAAGACGCGACGGCGAGTCATGCGACGTGATGACGCGCCGCGCGCCTGCGTTTGAGCGCGCGCGAACTTAGATAAGGTCCGCAACGTTGCTCGGGAGTTCCTCGATGACCGTTTGGTAGAAACGTTGGATGTCTTGGAGGAGACGTTCATCTTCGGCGGTGACAAAGTTGATGGAGACACCCTTACGACCGAAACGACCGGAACGACCGATACGGTGCAAGTAGTTTTCAGGCTGGGTCGGCAAGTCATAGTTGATGACCAAAGACACTTGTTGGACGTCGATACCACGAGCGAGCAAATCGGTGGTGATCAACACACGGGAAGAACCAGAGCGGAACTCGCGCATAATGACGTCACGAGTGTTTTGGTCCATGTCACCGTGCGTGGCGGACACGGTGAAATCGCGGGCGCGCATGTTATCAGTGAGCCAGTCGACCTTACGACGGGTGTTCGCGAAGATAACGGATTGCGTAATCGCGAGGGTTTCGTACAAGTCGCACAAAGTGTCCAACTTCCATTGTTCCTTGTCGACGTTGACGTAGAACTGCTTGATACCTTCAAGCGTAAGTTCGTCGCGCTTGACCAAAATGCGCACCGGCTTGGTCATGAACTTGCGGGTAATCTCGAGCGCTTCTGGCGGAAGCGTCGCGGAGAAGACACCAACTTGGATCTTCGGCGGCAACAACGTGAAGATGTCGTAAATTTGATCCTTGAAACCGCGGGAAAGCATTTCATCGGCTTCATCGAGAGCGAAAATCTTGATAGAATCGCTCTTCAACGCGCGGCGGCGAAGCATATCGTACACGCGACCCGGGGTACCAACAATGACGTGCACACCAGCTTGGAGGATGCGGGTGTCTTCACGCACAGAGGTACCACCGACGCACGCGTGGCACTTGACTTGAAGGTAGTCACCCAACGCGCGCATAACCTTTTCGATTTGCTGCGCCAATTCACGCGTCGGCGCCAAAACGAGCGCTTGGCACTCTTGAATGGAGTAATCCAAGCTTTGCAAGATACCAGCGCAGAAAGTCGCCGTCTTACCAGTACCGGATTGCGCCTGTTGAATAACGTCGAGACCCTTGGAAAACGGCACGATACCGCGTTGCTGAATCGCAGACGGCTTTTCAAAACCGTACGCGTAAATACCACGCAACAAGTTTTCATGCAAGTTCATCGTATCAAACGATTCGTGAACTTCCGTCCATTCCGTAATCGTAAACTCCCCATCCTTGTCATCCTTGAGGAGTTCCTCCATCCCGCGATCGTAGTTCGCGTCGTCAAATCCACCTTCTCCAGACATGTTGAAGGACTACTATCTCGCGCGCGCGCACACACACACATCGTCAGTCACCGCGAACACACACCAACCCCACCGCACACCTTCCCACGCGTTCCTCGCCCCACGCACGGCGAACATCCCACCGCAACCCACCGCCAGGCGCCAAAGATCATCACCCGCAATCCATCACGCGATCGCGCCGCCAAGCCCATCCCGCGCGCGCGACCATTCCACCCCACGCGCGTTCGCGCGACCGCGCGCGCGCGCGCCCGGCCCCACCCAGCGCGCGCGAGCATTCCACACCACCCAACCCCGCGCGCGCGCCACCATTCGCGCCACGCCCGTTCGCGCGACACCACCGCGCGCATCGCGTCACCCCAGATGGCGCGCCGCCAACCTCGCCATCGCACGATGCGCGTCATGCGCGATGGATGTCACCCGCATCGCGTACGCGAACGCGACACCACCGCGGTGGTGTCGCTGTGTCCTTACGACACACACACAAAAAAAATCGTGCGTACCTCGGGGTGTGTGTGCGGTGTGTGCGTAAGAAGTGCGAAGGCGTCGTGCGTCGAAACGCGACTGTGTGGCGCATCGACGACCGACGTCGATCGATCGCCCCACTACATGAGGGTTTAGGGTTTACCTCGACGACCGACGACGACCCAGACTGGTGGACCCCTGTTCGGCCCTGGTCGCGATCGGTCGATGGGTGCCGCATGTCCGAACATCACAATGCCTTCCCTCGTCGCGCGTTTTTCCTTTTCCCTCCGTCGATGGGGTGTGACGTACGTATCGTACGTCGACTCGGGCCATCATCGCGTGCGCCATGATCGCCGGGGACGCAAAGGCTCGATCGCGCGACACGGGACGACGACAGAGCGCGAGACCGTCCCTCGGGGGTGATGATGATGACGATGATGACGTCGTCGGTGGCGTCGGTGGCGACGCTGCGCGCGAGGTCGTCGGTGGCGATGCGCGGTGTGCGCGGTGCGGGCGGTGCGCGTGGCGACGGCGACGGCCGGGGTGGTTGGCGCGGCGCGACGCGGAGACCGAGGCGGCGGATGGGGGGCGCGGCTCGAGCGCTGTTTACCGGGCTCGTGCAAGGTAAGGCGCGCGTGGAGGCGTTCGAGACGCTCGATGGTGCGTTTGCGAGGTTGACGCTTGGATTTCCTAGTGGGGCGTTGGATGGTATACGCATCGGGGCGTCGGTTGCGGTGAATGGGACGTGTTTGACGGTGACGCGCGTGGACGGGGTTGACGCGCGCGTGGGCTCGAGCGCGTCGAAGACGGCGAGTTTTGATTTGATTGTCGAGACTTTGCGAGCGACGAATTTGGGTAAGTTACAAGTTGGTGGTGAGGTGAATTATGAGCGATCGGCGCGCGTGGGGGATGAAATTGGTGGTCACACGGTGTCGGGACACGTGCACTGCACGGCGGCGATAACCGCCGTGGAGGACACGGAGCACAATCGCAAGGTTGTGTTCAAGCTCAGCGATGAGGGGTTGATCAAATACGTGCTTCCGAAAGGATTTATCTCTGTTGATGGATGTAGCCTAACCGTGGGCGAGGTGAACAAAACCACTGGGGAATTCAACGTGTGGCTCATTCCCGAAACGTTGCGCGTCACGGTGCTCGGAAACAAGTCGGTGGGTGACGACGTCAACCTCGAAATCGAGTCGCAAACGCAAGTCATCGTCGATACTATCGAGCGTTACATGGCCGAACGTGGGATGTAGCTAATTTTATCTTTCATAGTATTTCAATAACCAGTACAGTACGTAGCAGTAAGGTTTCATTCGCCCTCGGCTAACTCTCGTCAAAAATTCAGTCCTTGGTGGTTTGTTGCTAAACTCTACCCTTTTGCTCAATTCAAAATCCCCTTCATGTGTCGCACACCGCACGCATTACATAAAGTCTTCTTCCCTTCCGGCCCCATGCGCCATTGCGGGGTTTTCACCGTCCCGCAATGCAAGCACCCACGTCGTTGTCGCTTGCCGTCGATTGAGACGTACGCGTCGGCGGCGCGCGACGTCTTGCCCGCCTTGCCCGCCGGTTTCCTCGCGGCGCGACGACCGCTGGTGCGATGATTCGCAAGAGTAGCATGGGGGCGACTACGTTTGACGCTGCGCTTACGCTGGCTGTACACGGCAACGTGGTCGCCGTCTGACTCCTCGGCGTCGCTCGACGAGCGCATCGCAGCGCTGTCCTCCAAGAGCGCCGCCGGCCGAAACGCGCACAAACGTTCGTCGTCGTCGTCGTCGTCGTCGTCGTCGTCGTCGTCGTCGTCGTCGTCGTCGTCAATCAAATCACTCGCGATTTTAAACACACGACCGTCGGCGGCGGTGATAAAAGAGTCGTGGGCGGATTCATTCGTAAACGCCGACATCGTCGGTTTCGCGAGCACGGGTGCCGACAACGCCGATTTAATCGTCGCCTCGCGTCTCGCGCGTTCCGACATCTCAGACGCTTCCCACGCGAGTTCTCGCGCTCGACGCGTACGTTCGACGTGTTCAGGTTCACGGATAAAACGCACAGGCGACGGCGGCGTGGACATCCAATCCATATCGTGTTCTAAAAATGTCGATCCAAGACCAAACGCGTCCGCGACGACGTCGTCATCCTCGGCGTCGCTCCCGGCGCTCGCGACGCACCGCGGACGCTCAATCCATTCCGGTGCGATGAACGGTACGGTTTCCTCAGCATCGTAGCATTCATGTGCATCAAAAGCCGTGGTGATATCGCGTGGAAGCGAAGGTAAAGAATGTAACGCAAACAAAGCCTGTGAAAAAGCGCGAATACGCGAGGCCCGTCAGTCCGTCGCTCAAAACGAGGCACCTGGCGAGAATATACTCGCGCGCTCGCGCGAGCGACTCGGATGTTTCACGCGTTGTCGTAGCGCACACATCCAAGTCACGCGAACACACATACGAAAAGAACACACACACACACGTACCTCATCAAACGCCAAAGGCGCGCCTTCGTACGCCTCAACCGCGCCTCGCGCGTCTTCGATCGACCCCGCCCGACGCGACGCCTCGCGCGCGCCCCCGCCCGTCGCCTCCACCGCGCGCACCCCCATCGTCGTCGTCGCCGCCGCCGTCGCATCCGCGCACGCATCACTCCCATCATCATCCCCGAACGCCATCCAACACGTCACATCATCCACACCACCATCCGCGACATCCGCGACGTCGCGCGTCGCGATCGCCCCATCCTCGGTGCCCACCTCTCGCGGTCCCAGACGCCTCGCCGTCGTCGCGGTGGTGGTGGTGTCGGAACCTTCCGCGCGCGCCCGCGCGACGCGCGACGCCTCCCGCCCCGCGCGCGCGCGCACACACGTCGTATAAAATTCACCCGACGCGCACGCGCCGTCGCCGTCGCCGTGCGCGCGCGCGCGTCGTCGTCGTCGTCGTCGTTGACCGACGCGCGCCTCCGCATCGCCATCGTCGCCATCATCATCGTCCGCGCGCGCGACCACCGCACCGCGCGACGACGACGACGTCGACGCCCGCCTCGTCCTCACCATCGACGACACCGAATTCGCGTTGGTTTTTCCACGCCGCGCCGACGCCGCGCGACGTTTCATCGCCGTCGTCGTCGTCGTCGTCACGCCTTTGGTCCATCCGTCGTCATCCGTCATCGGCGTCGTCGCGCGCGCGCGCGTCGTCGTCATCGTCGTCGTCGTCGTCGTCGTCGTCACCGCGCGTGGCCTCGTGCGAACCATGCGTCGAGTATATATGCACACACACACACAAACACACCCGATCGCCCGCGTCGTCGTCTGTCGCGTCAAACGCCCATCGTCGGTCCATCCATCCATCGGTCCCTCGTCGGAAGGTCGTCGACGTCGGCCGATCGACCAATTCTTTTTGGCGGGAAAACGCGCGATCGACCAATGATGACCACGGGCGACGACGACGACGACGACGACGCGACGGACGGGGCGAGATCGGACATGCGGCGTGGACAACGAAAACGCTCGCATCGTCGAAACGGCGAAACGGCGCGTGGGGGGCGCGTGGCGCGTGGCGGTATATTCGGACACACGGCGGCGTTGTATTGATACATAAATATATATGCGTCGTAGGGGCGTTGGTCTTCATACTCATGGAGTTCATATGGCTATGTATGTGTGTGATATGTGTGTGGGTGATAGAGCGCGCGCGCGAGAGAGAGAGAGAGAGAGAGGTTTTCGTCGTGTAGTGTACGTGGCGCGTACGACGTCGGTCGATATATATCCAGGGACCGACCGACCGGCCGGCCGACCGCATGTCCGTATGTCCGTATATGTCCGATCGATCGACGCGCCGATCGATCGATCGACGTCGATCGTGGGTGCGCGCGTCGCGCGAAAGACGTCGCGCACCGATGACGACGATGACGACGACGACGACGACGACGACGACGACGGTGATGGTGATGGTGATGGATGATGATTGGGCGCGGCTGGGTGTGCGGCAGAGTAGGTTGGCGGAACACCGCCGCCGCACACACGCGACGCCGGTCGTTTGCGCGAGGCGGGTGTGTTCGCGTGGTGTTCGCCGCGCGGTGCGGTCGCGAGCGACGCGTCGGACCCGAGGCGACGTTCGCGGTCGTCGGTGGTCGTCGGAAAAACCTTCTACGCGCGATTAGGCGCGGGTCGGATTCGTCGTCTTTGCGCGCGCGTTACGGGCGGGCGCGGCGTGCGTGCGACGACGGGTGTGACGTGTGTGTGTGTGTGTGTGTGTGTGTGCGTCGAGCGAGACGGACGTGGGGCACCGAGCGCGGCGTGAGAGGGGTGGAAGAGACGACGACATCCGCGAACGGATCGTCGATCTGTGATCTTTCTTCGCGCGCGCGCGTCGGTGGCTTTGGTTCGAGGTTGCTGGCGCGATGGGTGACGGGTCGAGTAAAGGTGATGTGAACGCGATGCGGTTGGCGTCTGTGGCGTCTACAGCGGAGGCGTTAGAGGAGCTCGGGTACGCGTGCGCGTTCGCGAAGGATGGCTTGGTTGAAATTCTAGGGAAATTGCCAAAGTTGGACGACGTGGGGTTAGCCAAGGTGATTGGCATGATTGCGCGCACGCATACGGGTTTAGAGAGCGGCCCGGGTGAGCGGAACTTGGTGGCGCTCGCGAAGAGTGCGGGGATCGCGGTTCCGTCGGCTGAAGCTTTACGATCGTCGACGTGGAACGTGGATGTCGTCGTAGACGCCGTGTCGCAGTGCTACAAGGATTTAAGCTGGGAGAGCGCGTTGGATAGGCTGGACCAGCCCGAGTTTGGGTGCCCCGATGCGCGCTCGTTTCAGCTGCTGTGTGATATGTACTCCAGAGCGACTGGGAAGAGTTTTCCAGCCAAGGCGCTGTGCGCGTCGCCGTGGGCGAAGAATCAGGAGGGGCAAATCGCCGCGTTGAGACAGCTCGCGGCGGCGAATAGAGAGGCGTGCGACTGGGGTAACTTGAGACATATTGACGTAGATGGTACGCAACAAGGTGCTTGGGCGTGCTTGGATTTGATGGCTACGTTGTGCTCGTTGAGTGAGACGGGGCACAGAGACGTGGCGCGCGGCGTGTTGGAGCCGGGCGCGCAGCGCGCTCCGGAAACCGTGTGCATCACCCTCGCGCAGGCGAGTGACGAACACAACGCGCTCGCGCGTGATGCGTTTGGAGCTTTGCTTCCCCCTTACGTCGCCACGTCCCACCCCAAATCTGGGTTGGTGTTACGCAACGTGTGGGGACGTCACTCGGTGGCGGTGATTCGCGCCATGGTTGACGCGCACACGTCCTCCCCAGCGGCGGCGGAGCGTATTTTTGACGTTTGTCAGGAGCTCAACGCTTTGCAAGTAGTGATCGACCGATCGCCATTCCCTTTAGCTATCGAAATGGTCTCCATCGCCTCGAGAAGAGTTGGTTTGAACTTGGAGCAATGGTTGCAAGAGAAAATCAAGGCAAACGGTGGCGCCTTTGTGAGCGCGTGCATGCGATTCTTGCGCGCGCGGGCAACTCAAGAGGGTGGCGACAAAGGTAACATGCCGTTATCCGTTGAAGTCGTACAAAGTTTCTTAAAAGTCTTACAAGGTGCGGCGCCGAACATGCCACCAGACTTGCAAGCAGAGTTGCGACAACTCATTGCGCAAATTTCGGCGTCACCGAATACGCGTCAGGCGCCCATGGCGGCGGATGATTTGTCTGCGCAAGCGGGTACGGCGCAAGGTTTCAGCGCGGATGTTGAGGAAGAAGCGAACCGATATTTTCAGCGCGTGTATTCGATGCAACAGTCTATTGGTGAATTGGTTGAAATGTTGAGGGCATTTAGAGCGAGTCAAGTGCAGCGCGAGCGCGACATTTTCTCTTGCATGGTGCACAACTTGTTTGATGAGTACAAGTTTTTCCCCAAATACCCGGAGAAAGAACTTCGTATCACTGCCGTGTTGTTTGGGCAGCTCATTTTACACAATCTCGTGAGCAACATCACGTTGGGCGTGGCGTTGCGATGCGTCTTGGACGCTCTTCGCAAGCCGAACGGCTCCAAGATGTTCGCCTTTGGCTCTGAGGCGCTCGAGCAGTTTAAGCGACGACTCACTGAGTGGCCGCAGTATTGTCAGCACTTGGCGCAGATTCCGCACTTGGCACAATCGCATCCGGACTTGCTACCGTTATTCTCCAAGGGTAACGATCAAACCGTCGCGCTCGGCCGAAGCGAACCGAGCATGAATAATGCTGATGCGGACAGCCAGCTCGCCGCTGGCGTCGCTGGAATGAGACTTGGAAGTGATAGCGAAGGCAATAACCCACCTTTGCCGCGATCTTTGTCGTCTGCGATGAACTTTCCACCTCAACCGCCCGGCCCTCCGCCGGCGGGCGAAGCAGCTCCAGCGGGTGTTTCAGCGGCGAGTCGCCTCGCGGCGAACCGCACATCGAGCACGCCGCAACTCGAACGCGTGTCAAGTGGTGCGCAAATTCCATCTAGTGGCGGCGCCCCTAGTGGATTCGCCACATCGTTGAACATTGACACTTTGGTTCAAGCCAACGCGCAAGAGATCAAGCAGCCAGACGCAGCCACCGTGGACAGAGTTCACTTCTTGGTGAATAACTTGTCCGCGGAAAGCATGGATGAAAAGGCTAAGGAAGTGAAGAACAGAGTCAGCGTTGACCTCTACGACTGGTTCGCTACGTATCTCGTGGTGAAACGGGCGTCGATCGAGCCTAATTATCACACCCTCTACTTGGAGTTGCTCGACAAGATTGACGACAAGGCGTTGAACGCGGCGGTGACACAAGCCACTTACCGCAACATCAAAGTGCTCTTGTCCAGTGGTAAGGTTAAGACAAACAGTGGTGAGCGAAGTTTGTTGAAGAACCTTGGTTCTTGGCTCGGTCAACTCACGATTGCGAAGCGCAAACCCGTGTTGCAGCGTGACTTGGACGTCAAGGAGTTAATTTTGGAAAGCTATGAATCTGGTCGCATGATTGGCATTATCCCTTTCATCGCCAAAGTTCTCGAGCCTTGCAAAGATAACATAATCTTTCGTCCACCCAACCCTTGGACGATGGCTGTTTTATCTTTAATGTGCGAGATTTACAACGAGCGCGACTTGAAGTTGAACTTGAAGTTTGAGATGGAGCGTTTATTCAAGCACTTGGATGTGAACTTGAAGGAAATCGAGCCCTCTATGTTGCTCAACTCTCGCATGCGTGAACGACAAAATAACCCAGACTTTGTTTCGGACAAGAACTTTGCCGCACCGGTGCCTTTGCAAGGTGCGTCTTCCGAAGGTTCTCTTCAACAACCTGGTATGGGAGTTGCTCGCGGCATGGACGAGGAGGAGAAGGTTCGTTTGCAAACGCAAAGTTTGGAAGGTGCATTACCGAACATGCAAGCGCACGTTCGTGTGGCACCAGCTCCAAATTTGCCCGAATCAACTCGTGCGGCACTCGTGCGACTCCTCCCGGTGGCTTTGACGCAAGGTATCCGCGAGATTGTCGCCCCTGTTGTCGAGCGCTCGGTGACCATCGCGTGCAAGACTTCGCAAGAGTTGGTGCGTAAGGATTTCGCCACTGAGCTTGACATCAACCGCGTTCGTAAGGCGGCACATCTTATGGTGTCGTCCCTCGCTGGATCTCTCGCGTTGGTAACTTGCCGCGAGCCTCTCAAGGCGAGCGTGGCGAATCAGCTCAGAGCTCTGTTGCAGCAATCTGGCGCCGGCGTGGGCTCGGAGGCATCCGCCCTCGAAGCTGCGGTGCAAGCGGCGACGGTGGATAACCTTGAATTGGGTTGTGCACTCATCGAAAAAGCAGCGTCTGAAAAGGCTATTCGCGACATCGATGAATCGCTCGCCGCAGCGGCAATGGTGCGTCAAAAGCATCGCGAGGCTGGTATCAACCAACCCTTCTTTGACACCGCTGTCATGCAAGGTCGATATCCGGCGGCACTTCCCGAGTCTCTTCGACCGCGACCTGGGCAGTTACCTACCGCAGCTCTTCGTATTTACGACGATTTTGCGCAACTTCCGCGTGTGCCACCGCCGCCGCCCTCTGGCGCGCCTCCGGCGTTCGCTCGCCAGCCGTTTGGTGCGCCACAACCGCCGCCACCGCCCGTGGGTTATCCCGGTGGGATGCCGCCGCCGCCGCCCCCTGGGGCGCCGCCGCCACTTCCTCCGGATGCCCCCGCTGGTACCGCGGGTGAAGGCGTACCGTCACAACCGGATGGCTCGCAAGAAGTTGGCAAGGATGCCGCGAAGATGTCTGGCGCGCCGCCGCATGCGATTCCTGATCCAGCTGGTTTGCGCGAGAAGGTTGCTGCGCACTTTGACGAATGGGCTCGCGTCCAAGAGTTGCCTCCCACGGAAGCCGCTAGCGTTGCCTTCATGCAACGTCTCGTCGAATCGCGGTTGCTTGCCGAGGACACGCAAGAGCGCTTCTTGCGCATCTTGGTTGAACTCGCCGTCACGCACTGCCTCGGGAGTGAAGTCCCAGGTGCGACGCCGCAAGCGACGTCGCAGCTCTCGTTCGCCGCGATTGATGCGTACGTCCGTCTCGTTACGCGATTGGTTCGCCGTAAAGAAGAAGCGTTGGCATCGCGACTGGCCTTCTTTGGTCGCGCCTTGGTTGCCGTCGTGCGCACCGCGATGCGAGACACGGATGAACGAAATGTGGCATTCAACGCCCGTCCGTACTTCCGCGCCCTCGCCGGTTTACTCAACGAGATGCACGCCCCGAATGATGCGTTGGATTCCTCCCATCCGCAAGTACTCGCCGCGTTTGCAAGTGCCTTCTTGGCGTTGCAACCGCTCCGCGTGCCGGGCTTTGCGTTTGCTTGGCTCGAACTCGTGTCGCACAGGTGCTTCATGCCTCGTCTTTTGATCGATCACGAACAAAAAGGCTGGCCTTTGTTGCAGCGATTGTTGACAGCCATCTTGCGGTTTATGGAGCCGCACCTTCGAACGGCGGACTTGACGGAACCGATCAAGTTGTTGTACAAGGGCATGCTACGAATGTTCTTGGTCTTGTTGCACGATTTCCCAGAGTTTTTGTGCAATCATCACTTCAACTTTTGCGACATCATTCCGCCTAACTGCATTCAGTTGCGCAACTTGGTGTTGTCGGCGTATCCGCGCAACATGCGCTTACCCGACCCGTTCACGCCAAACTTGAAGGTTGATTTGTTGCCTGAAATTTCGCAGCCGCCGCGCATCAACGCCGACGCGGATCACGCTTTCCGCTCCTCGCCTTTGCGAGAAGACGTGGAAACGTTCTTGAAGACACGCAAACCTGAAAACTTGGTGCAGCACATCATCCATCGATTGACGCTCACCCCTGCGGCGGCGTTGACGGCGGGTACCAAGTACAATGTTCCGTTGTTGAACGCGTTTGTCTTGTACGTCGGCGTGCAAGCGATTCAAGCCAACCGCAGTAAGGACACTGCGAGCGGAATCGCACAGAGCGCACCCATGGATTTATTCCAACAACTTGCGCAATCGCTCGATTTGGAGGGCCGTTACCTCTTCGTGAACGCGATTGCGAATCAGCTTCGATACCCGAACTGTCACACGCACTACTTTTCGTGCGTCGTCTTGTACTTGTTCTCCGAAGCCAAGTTTGGAATTGTCCAAGAACAAATCACTCGTGTTCTTCTCGAACGCTTGATCGTCAACCGTCCTCACCCATGGGGTTTGTTGATTACGTTCATTGAGTTGATTAAAAACCCGCGGTACAAGTTTTGGAGTCACTCGTTCACCAAGTGCTCTCCGGAAATCGAGCGACTGTTTGAATCCGTCGCTCGCTCGTGCCTGCCACCAGAAAACAAGGAAGGTGCGGTGCCTAAGCCGGTACCCGCCGCGACTTCTTAAGAGAGAAGGTCTCCTTCCCCTTTGTGTTACATATATTCTCCCCACGAAATGATGGTCCACCACAGAAAAAAAGCCAAAAAAAGTTTAGAGCTAGATCTTGATAGGAAAAGGACGCGCATCGTTGAAATGAAAATCATCAAAAAAAATCTTAATACAATCGCGTCTACGACTACCGGCACTGGTACATGGTTAAATATAGTGTATGTGTTGTCTACGGTGCGCTCGAGCGGTGATACTTCTTGAGTGGCACCTTTGTGGGCGACACATCGAGGTGAAGCCACGTCGGCGGCGTGAGGTTCGCTTTAGAACTAGAACGCGCATCATCCGCGTATCTCATACCCGCGAGCGCCGAGCGCATGGGTGGAATCGCGGCTAATCGATCACACATTTGCAAGTACCACTCATTCACCTCATCACACAACGGGTCTTCGCCGACGAACGCGTCGTCGCCAAACCGAGCTTTAAACCGCTGGCGTTCTTCGTGTGCGCGTCGACGAAGCGCGACGGCTTCGGCGTGCGCCATCTTCGCCCGCACGCGCGCGCGCTCAATCGCCACGCGCAATGCCATCTCCCCACGCATATCCTCATCATCGACACCCACATCAACAGCCACATCGACGGCATCAACACCGTCGACGCCCGCCGCCCGTCGCCGCGCCCGCCGCGCCTCCGCGAGCACCTCTCGAACCCGCGCGCCGTAATCCACTCCATCCACCACACCACGTGGTCGCACATCATCCCGCTCATCGTCCGCACCAGGCACGACATCATCATACATCGCCACGTCATCCTCCGCCGCATCCATCGTCGTCGTCGTCGTCGTCGTCGTCGTCGTCGTAAAATCGAGCGCCCGTCTCGTCGACGCCGTCCCGGCGTCCTCCCACCAACCACCTTCGCGCCGACCGTACCGACGACGCGCGCTATCCATATCCATAGCGTCATCATCACGCGACGTATAGTCACCACCACCACCACCACCACCACCACCACCCACCACCGCCGACGACGACCACGTCGTCGGTTTCACCATCGCCATCACCGTCCCGTCATCACCCGAACCACCATCCGCACCGCGCCACAACGAAAACTTCATCCCCCCCCCAATGTTATACCCCCTGTGCACACCCCGTACGGTCGAACCACGAATCAATACAAATACACACTATCCCTCAACGCCCCGACGACGGTCGGGTCGTCGCCGCACACACTGACGCCGTCACGCTTTGAACACGGTCCATCGCATCCATTTTTTTTGAATTCACACGCGACGCGCGACAGACACGCTTTTCATGTGAAAACATAAATAAAACCCCGTCATCGCCATGACATCCCCTTCAGTATGTGTGTTTGTGTATCCCACGAAACCCGTATAGCATCGGTG
>Ga0255765_1002161_pt1 | contig 22833 bp, 29 predicted proteins | sample 041ome_8_FD_179965 | JGI IMG/M metagenome (GOLD analysis project Ga0255765, IMG submission 179965) | Coastal salt marsh microbial communities from the Groves Creek Marsh, Skidaway Island, Georgia - 041407BS metaG (version 2) | ecosystem: Environmental > Aquatic > Marine > Intertidal zone > Salt...
AGACTTACCCACGGAAGAGTTCGCAAAGGACTTTCCCGTGGTTGTGTTATTCCTAGATGAGATGAATTCCAGTGCGCCAGCGGTACAGGCCGCGGCCTATCAGTTGATACTGAACAGGCGTGTGGGTAAGTATCAACTGCCAGACAACGTGGTAATGGTTGCGGCTGGTAACAGGGAAAGTGACAAGGGTGTGGTATATAGGATGCCAACGCCTTTGGCAAACAGATTCATACACCAAGAACTGAGAGTGGATTTTGACTCCTGGGAGCAATGGGCAGTCAAGAACAAGATCCACAAGGACGTGATCGGATATCTTGCTTACTCAAAGCAGGACCTATACGATTTCGATCCCAAGAGTTCGAGCAGGGCATTCGCAACCCCCCGTTCGTGGTCCTTTGTATCAGAAATACTGTCTGATGAGGACACCGATAAGAATGTTCTGCTCAACTTAATCGCGGGGGCAGTGGGCGAGGGTCTCGCCGTAAAATTTATGGCACATAGAAAAGTTGCCGCACAGATGCCTAACCCAACGGACATACTTGACGGCAAGGTCAAGGATCTAGAGGTCAAGGACATATCAGCGATGTACTCATTGGTTGTGTCGATGTGCTATGAGCTAGCGGACAGGCAAGAGAAGAAGGTCAAGGAAGATGCTTGGTACAAGTCATTAGACAACTTCTTCGAATACATGATGAAGAACTTCGAGACGGAGATCACCGTCATGGGTGCCCGAACTGCTCTTACCACATACGATCTTAAGTTTTCACCAACCAAGCTCAAATCGTTCGACAAGTTCCACGATAAGTACGGCAAGTACATCTTAAAGGCCGCACAATGACCGGAGGAAAGTCCTGGAGGGTGATGCGTATGTCACCGCAGTGGAACGCATACCCCCAGTTCCAATACGCGATCGTCTATGATCGCATCAGTTACCAACAGAGCGTCAGGGATTTCTTCAAGGCGATCGCGTGGTGTTGGGACACATTTGAGGCCAGCATCGACCTACAGAGCTGGAAGGCCCTACGCAAGTCAGATGAAGTAAATAAGTTTTGGACATGGGACACGCAGACCAACGTGCATCCAAACAGGATATATCTTGCCACCTCGAAAGAGGTTGACGCATTCTTACTGAGATGGAACTAGGATTTACCATAGACAAGTTACCCAATGGCGGTAGCGAAATGAGCATCAAGATCGAACGTCCATTGGACGATCTGGACAGCATAATCGAATGGAATGATCGCATGCAATTGATCAACAGTGAGATCAGCGGATTGCCCTATGTCAACAGGAAGAGCTATGGCAAGTGGGTATGGAACAACGATTATGAGTTAAACAGATGGCTAACTTATTACCATTTAAGGTTCACAGAGAAAGATGATCAATCGTGAGGACTTCGAGGAATTCGAATTGTATTATACTCAACAGGTATTGAAGAATCCAAACCTACGTTACGGTGAGGCATTCTTCACATTCTTTCCTGAGCTGGATTACATGAGCTACAATCCAGGCTCCAGTCCGGCTGGCCATGCTGTCTATGTGATAGTCACCGAAACTGACAAGGAGAGGGCAAGGGAGATGTGCTTGTCTTACGTATTAGACGAATGAAGTTTGAGAAGACACTGGCAGGTTGCATAGACATCTGGGCTGACACCAGCGAGTATCCTGAGAACACCATCGCATTCGCGGAGCACCAAGCCAACGATCCCGAGAGGGCTAAAGTGAATTGGGAGCCCGCACCCTACATGGGCGATGATGCCACGTCCAAGAGGGCATGTGAGGTCCTGGACCTGACATGGACCTATCGCAACACCCCCAATGCCATCATGCACAAGATCTATGAGGACTTCCATGAGACCGTACAAGACGTGACCAAGCAGTACATGGAACGCTATGGCATACGTGAGAACTGTTACAACGAGAGCCACTATCAGATGTTGAGATACACACAGGGCGGGCAGTATCCGTTACACTACGACGGTCCCACTATATTGGGCAGGCACATATCAGTGATCCAATATCTCAATGAGGACTACGAGGGCGGTGAGCTGGTGTTCCCGTTACATAACATCTGGATCAAGCCCAGGAAGGGATTGCTCGTGATGTTCCCTAGCAACTACGCATACCAACACATGGCACAGCCCGTGACTAGGGGCACCAAGTATGCCATAGTGACTTGGCTACATGATAGGCCCAATCCATGACTGATGACAACCACATCGTGATACACTGGCGCAACGGTGATACACTCCAAAAATGGAACGAGCACATGGCATGGGTCACCGAGCAGTTCGGACTGCCTGGCAGAGAGTGGAGTGCTGACGTGACGTCCGAGGGCATGACCATACGATTCAATAACAAGAATGATGCCATGATGGCAAGGTTGAAATTCGGATTATGAAATTATTCGTGAATGGTGATAGCCATACGGCAGAGGTATATCCTGGAGGTGGTATCACGGCCACTGAGAGATTGGCCAAGAGATATGGACTGGATTATGAAAATATAGCATATCCCGGTGGTAGTAATCAGCGTATCATAAGGACGACCCAGGAGAGATTCTGTGACTTGGTTCCAGAGGAAACACTGATCGTGATAGGTTGGTCCAGTTTTGAGAGGACCGAATACTACTATGACAAAAAATGGCACCAGATAAGTAGTGACCTTGAATATAAGGTTGATCCTGAGCTGGATAACGTGAGGAAAGAAAGGATCGCTGGTTATCCTGAAGGTCGCAACTTTGACAAACATGCCGAGCAACACAACCAGATCTACGTGTTCCACAAACTATTGGAACAACAAGGATTCAAACACTTGTTCTATCAAGGATGTCTGACACACTTCTTTGACTGTGAACCCGAACAGGCGATGCCGTTTAAATTTGATTGGAATGGGTGTTGGGCACACGATCCCTACGTAAAGGATGATTGGACAGCCGAGAGCTTTAGTCGTTTCGCCATGGACCATGGATGCGAACACTCGGATCATCGCATGCACTACGACCAGGATGCCCACGACCTATGGGCAGACTATCTAGATCCACACATCCAGAGATTGTTAGGATGATGCAGGTGGAACAAGAGATAATTAAGTGGATGAAAGAGTTTGTCGAGAAGCCTAATCCTAAATTAGGTGATTGGGCTCCCTGTCCCTATGCACAGGCCGCAAGAGTAAACAATCAGATTGAAATAGTAGAGGGCAAGAATGCCCTAACGGACTTTGAATCCATTGACCTGGACGCAAAGGAGGTCTGGGTGTTTTGGTATCCCACGGAACAATATACGGGAGACGAGTTTGCTGAAATAGCCAAAGAGTTAAATCGAACTCTAATGAAACAAGATATCGTTGTATTGGAAGATCATCCTGATCTAGTAGAAAATGTTAACGGTGTTCATATGAACTTTGGCAAGGCTAGTTTGTTAATCATACAAAGCCTTAGTAAACTTAACAAGGCCGCGGATAAGTTACGTGAAAAAGGTTATTATGACCAATGGAGCCAGGAAGGATTTGATGAGGTAGTTACTTGGCGTTATAAGTAACTGCATGATATCAAATGATTTACCAATAGAATATGCCAGAATTGATCTAGAAAAAACCAACTACAAAATTTTAGATAACTTCAAAGTCATAACAGATCCCGACATTAATGAGCTACAGGCAATCTTTAGAAAATATTGCCAATACAAAAAGTTTATCAGTGTTGAGCCAATGTGGGACGCAGAATTTATCTGGGATCATAATGATATTTTAGGTTATTACGATGATACCAAATTGGTTGCATGGTCGGTGGTAACCAAGTATAATGATAGTGATGTTTATGCTGTGCAGTTTGCATGGGATTATGCAAATCCTAAATTAAGACTGGGTATAGCAAGTTTGAAATCGGAGTGTGCTTACTATAAAAGCCAGGGATACAAGTATTATTACTTGGGAGAAGCACACAAATACAAATCAAATCTCAAAGGATTTGAAACATTAGGGCCATTATGAGTAAATTTAACAGCCACGCAGAGTTTCAACAACTTAAAGAAGTGATTGTTGGACAGGGTTACCCGCCGGAATATTTTGACTTCATACAGGATCAGGAAGTTAGAGAAAACTTACAAAAGATCTTTGGTGAGATCGAGGAAGATTTCCAATTTCTGATCAAGAAACTAGAAGATCTAGGTGTCAAATGCCATCGTCCACCAATACCGACAAAGGAAGGATTCGCTAGGAATCCAAATATGGTTCCACCGTTGACTCCCAGAGATAGACAGGTGGTATTAAATGAGAAGATGGTGTTAATGAATAAATGGGATACCTGGAAGCCATTGCATCAAGAACTTAGAAAACAAGACCCGGATAACGTTATCGATACAGTGAGAGAAACTGACGGAGCCAATGCCAGTTGTATATTTAAGATGGGTCGTGACATATGGTTTGATCAGAGTGACTTCCTAACGCCTACCCAGACGTCGTGGCTAAAAGAAAATGTATTAACAAGACCAGACTATAGATTCCACGAGATGGTCACGGACGGACACAGTGATTGTGTGTTTACTGTGTTAAAACCTGGAGTCATACTTACAAGTTTCTGGGACGCGGGTGTTGCCTATAAAGATGACTTCCCAAATTGGAAACTACATAGGGTGGAAAATCCCAGCCTGGAGAGATTTAATGAATTCAGGGGAGAATTGCACCCTGGGTTTACCTGGTGGGTTCCCGGAGTTGACAATGCTCCCAGGTTCAAACAATATGTTGACACATATCTGGGAGAATGGGTTGGAGAAGTCCATGAGTCGGTGTTTGATGTTAACTGCTTGATAGTCAATGAGGAAAATGTGATCTTTGGCTGTTATGACGAGGCAGTGTTTAAGTATTGTGAGGACAATGGCATCAATCCGATATTATGTGACATAAGACATAGGTTCTTCTTTGATGGTTCAGTGCATTGTTGCACACTAGATACCGTGAGAGAAGGTGATTGTGAAGATTATTTTAGTTAGGAATTATTATGGACATTTATAACGTATGGGCCGACAAGGCAGGCGACATCGATGACAAGACCTGGATCGAAAACATGCAGGCATTCATGCAACAGTTGATCGACGAAGGCAAGATGGAACGCTATCGCATCATGCGTATGAAACTGGGTTTCCGTTCAATGGATATCCCTGAATGGCACATCATGATGGAATTCAAGAACATGGAACAATTGGATCAAGCACACCTGAGAGTTGCTCCACTCAAGGGAGATCTAGAGGTCAAACACAAGAGCTTTAATCAATTTGTAGACACTTCAACAATACAACACGCACTGTATAGAGATTATCCGGACGACATGACCGTTTATGATTGACCAATAGATCGCATCATAGTATAATCATACTATGAAACCTATGCGAGAGGACCTCATGGTCCAACAACAAGTCGAGTCAGTGTGGCAACACATGGTGGGCGTGATATGCCTCAACCAAACATACCGCAAGCAGGTCAAGGAACTCCTACCACGACTATTCAAGAGATACCCAACACCCGAGAAGTTCCTGCGTGGACGTGTGGAAACACAGCAGAGGATGTTACAGCCCCTGGGCATGTGGCGCCGCAGGACGAAGATGTTGCGTAGGATGAGCGAGGACTTCCTCACATGGGACGGAGTGGATGCCCGTGACCTACACGGCATAGGCGAGTACGGCAGTGACAGTTATCGCATATTCTACAAGGGAGAGCGTCCTGAGCCCAGGGACAAGGAACTACGCAGGTACCTAGGTTTTCCGCCGTTGTAGCTCAGTCGGTAGAGCAACTGATTCGTAATCAGTAGGTCGGAGGTTCGATTCCTCTCAACGGCACCAACGATAAGTAAAATATCACTTGACACAAAAACCAAAAGATCATATAATAATAATATGACAACAGCGACCACAGCAAACACCAAAGACGTAGAGGACAAGTTCAAGGACATACTGGGACCCACTGATCCAGCAGTTGACAGAGAGGCCAGAGAACGCCTAGTCACAGCCAGGATTGGACTACTGCTAAAACAACCTTTCTTTGGTAACCTAGCGACAAGGATGCAACTGACCAACGCTGATGAATGGTGTCCAACAGCGGCCACGGACGGACGCAAGTTCTACTATAACTCACGCTTCATAATGATGCTCAAGAATGAGAAGGAAGTGGAGTTCCTGTTCGGACATGAGGTATTACATGCCGTATACGAGCACATCGGTCGCAGGGTGGACAACGATCACCAGGCACAACTCTCAAACATCGCGGCCGACTACTGCGTCAACGGTGACCTGGTACAGCACAGGATAGGTGAGATGATCACAACAGTTCCATGCCTACATGACACCAAATACTATGGTTGGAACTATGAGAAGGTCTATGACGACCTATATGAGAACGCCGAGAAGATCGACGTCAGTGATCTCGTTAAGCAGTTGCTGGACGAACACTTGGAGAACGAGGAGTCAACTGGTTCCGCTGATGGTCCAGACAGCAAACAGAAGAAAGACGGACAGGGCAAGAAGCCAACACTGTCCAAGGAAGAGTTACAGGAGATCAAGGACGAGCTAAAAGAGGCAGTGGTCAATGCCGCGAAACAGACAGGCGCGGGTAACTTGCCCGGTGGTGTCAAGAGACTGATACAGGAGATCACAGAGCCCAAGATGGACTGGCGTGAGCTGTTACGCCAACAGTTGGAGAGCACACAGAAGAGTGACTACACATGGCAACGTCCCAGCCGTAGGGGTTGGCACATGGAAGCGGTGTTACCCGGTACGGACCATGAGGAGATGATAGACATCGTCGTGGCAATGGATATGAGCGGTAGTATCAGCGACAGCCAAGCCAGAGACTTCTTGAGCGAGGTCAAGGGCATCACAGAGGACTTCAACAACTACAAGATACACATATTCAGTTTCGACACTGAAGTTTATAATCCAAAAGACTTTACAAGTGAGAACCTAGACGATATAATTGAATATGAGCCTGAGGGCGGTGGTGGTACCGACTTCGAGTGCATGTTCAACTATATGAAGGATGAGGACATCAATCCAAAACGATTGGTTGTATTCACAGATGGTTGGCCATTTGGTTCCTGGGGAGATCCTAACTATTGCGACACTGTTTGGATCATACACGGTAATGATCATCCCAATCCCCCGTTCGGTACCTGGGCACACTACGAAGACAAGTAGTAAAAATTCACACCCACCGTTTAACTAGCCTTAAATAGTAACATAGCAGGAGAACATACTTATGGCCAAAGATAAGAAAAAAGAAGTAACAGAAGAAGTAACAGAAGAAGTTAACCAGGAATCACAACCTGAGAAGCAACAACCGCAGGCACCACAACTCACGGTACAGGACATGATCACTCTCAAGAGTGCCATCGAACTTGGATCGCAGAGGGGAGCATGGCGTGCGAATGAGCTAACAGCAGTGGGCACCGTGTATGAACGCCTTTCAGCATTCATCCAAAGCATAATGCCACCCGCAGAAGAAAAACCTGAGGGGGACGCCCCTAAGGAAACAAAAGGAGAATAATCATATGATTAAACACGTCGGAAGACACAATGAACAAAAGGTAGCGATCGTATTCAAGTCATTACCGGATGATCCAAACCACGCACTAGTGGTCTACTCAGACACATTACCGAGCTTCATCCATGACGGACTCATGGGAGTATTGGAATCCAACAACGGACAGGCGGCTAACAATCTGGCAGATGAGCTGGACAAGCACACAATGGGCGATGGCCGAAACATCCTTCACGCATTACACACCGACGGTTACTTGACCAAGGTTGAGACACGACACGTCATCGTAGAAGCGAACTCAAAGTCTGGCGTTAGACTGGACGAGCTCAACAAGATGTTGGGTGAGATGTCAGCAGGTGGAATCAAGGCACAGGCTAGTGAACTATTAGCAAAGGGCAACGCACTTATTGAAGAGGCTTACGCATTAGATCCAAGCCTGAAACCAAAGAAAGTCGGCAGACCTAAGAAAGAAGCCGCGACAGCAGAATAAACGAAAGGCAACAAATGGCGAGACTCAGCAAGGACTTCCTTGCCAAGTGGGAAGATCTAGTGGATGGTGTCGAGAAGACTGATGTGCCCATTGAATGCATCAAACGCATAGTGATCAAGTTAGTGGGTGGTCGTCGCAGATATCTAAACATATCAACACTAAGGCGCAAGGGACTAGATCCCATGGAACTGGAACAGATACTCAATGACAAGCTCGCCGAGTATGATGGCTTCATCGAGAACGTGGACTTCTTCGTTGACGTTGAGGCCGTTGCCGAAATGGTACAACCGGATACGGATGGACTGTTAGGCAAGTTCAATGACAATGACTGATGTCAAACTAATAAGCCACAGCACGGCTCCCGACGGTACTGACCTGAATGACTGCCAGGAGTTGATCGCTTTCTGTGCCAGGGTATCAAATCCCAGCAATCAAATGAACAGGGAAACCAGTGATAAACTGATCAAGTATCTGATCAAACACAAACACTGGTCGCCCCTTGAGATGGTCTCTGCTTGCCTGGAGATCAATACCACTCGAGACATAGCACATCAAATAGTAAGACATCGTTCATTCTCATTCCAAGAGTTTAGCCAACGCTATGCCGATCCAGCAGAATTTGGTGATCAATTCGTCCTACGTGAGGCAAGACTACAAGACACACAAAACAGACAAAACTCAATTGATGTAGATGACGATGAACTTAAAAAAGAATGGGAAAAACGTCAGCAGTATGTCATTGACTTGGCTAAAATGACCTATGAATGGGCTATCGATAATGGCATAGCCAAAGAACAAGCCCGTGCTGTCCTACCAGAAGGCAACACCAAAACAAGACTTTATATGAACGGCACCCTGCGTAGTTGGGTACACTATATCGAATTACGTTCAGCGAACGGCACCCAAAAGGAACACATGGAAATAGCCCGTGCTTGTGCCCGAGTTATCGCAGAAATATTCCCCCTAATGGATGAATTCTAGTTGACACTAGATCGCTAAGGCTATATAATTATAGTCTATGGCCGAACACAGAATACGACTTTATACCAAGACAGTGAACGATTACAAGCTCTTACTCAAGAGCCGTGAAGAACGATTCTGGACAGTGGTCAAGGACTTCGAGAACTCTCCCAGACACAAGTGGGTAGAGGAAAATAATGTGATGTTACAGTGGGACGAGGATGACGTATATACGGGATTCGGAAGGCACTACATGCTATACTGTGACGTGGATGACAGATTATACACCGATTACATGTTGAGGTTCTTTGACCATTATGACGAAGCGTGGAAATAGAGTTTGTGTGTTCGAAGCACATCTGGGAGATTGCGAAGATCCAGACTTATATGCCAGCGGTGCCATCGGAGAATACTTAAAGACTCCGGAAGGGGAATGGGTATATGAGGAATGTGGTGGTGACCATGAGCTCATGTGGTATACCGTGGGCATAGATGATGAATACAATCTAGGATTTATTGCTAGATTATTCTGCAATATGACAGAAAAACAAGAGACTTATTGGAAGTTGCTTAAAGATGCGAATACTGATTAGCGGAGGATTGGGGTTCATAGGACACGAGGTCGTTCGTTGTTTCCAGGGACATGACGTCATGGTCATTGACAGCATGACTAACTATGATTTCATCCCATTGGACCAAATGATGAAGTTGTTCCAAATGCGCCAGGGTGATCTACGCAACCAAGTTCCTACCAGAAGAATAGATATTAGAGATCGTTCAACTGTCCAAAAATGTTTAATGGACTTCCAACCGGACGTCGTCATACATCTAGCAAGTTTCCCGAGACAAAAGGTCGTACTACAAAATCCCGGTGTGGCATCAGAAGTTATGTCTACGGGATTAATTAACTTACTAGAAGCAAGTAAAGGTATTGTTGACAAGTTTGTTTATGTCAGTTCAAGTATGGTCTATGGTGACTTCGAAGATCGTGTGCCCGAAACACAAGAATGTAAACCAAAAGGTCAATATGCCATAATGAAATACATGGGCGAGAAACTTGTGGCAGACTATAAAAAATATTTTGATTATGTCATAGTTCGTCCCAGTGCTGTCTATGGCCCGCGTGATGTCGAGGATCGTGTGTTAAGTAAGTTCGTGTTAAACGCACTCAGAGGTAAGACCATACAGGTCAGGGGTGCGGACGAAGTGCTGGACTTTACCTTCGTCACAGACACGGCGCAGGGAATAGCATTGGCCTCAACCATGGACTGTAAGCATGACATCTACAACATCACACGATGTGAGAGCAACCCCATCACACTACAGATGGCCGCTAATAGAGTCGTTGACATTTTAGGACGAGGCGAGATAGAGCTAGTGGACAGAGACTTAAACTTTCCTAGCCGAGGTAGATTGGACATCACCAGGGCAAGAAATGATCTGGGTTATGACCCTACCGTTAATTTTGATGAAGGGTGCCGAGAATACTGCCAATGGATGAGATCAGTATATGATTCCGTTTTTAAACCTAAGTAAGCAATACGACACCATACGTGACGAGGTACTGGAAGTCACAGACCTAGTCTATCGCAGTGGCGTATTGATGAACGGTCCCTATACCAAGGCCCTCGAGGAACAGATAGCCAAACGCATGGACATGGACTACTGCGTGGCAGTGGGTTCCGGCACACAGGCCCTGGAGATGATAGCGGAATACTATCGCACACAATACTTCGGTGAGGATGTCGCAAAGATAATGACACCCGTATCCGTTTGCGTACCCGCACTGACATATCCCGCCACGATAAACGCATGGATCCGTGCGGGCTGGCGTCCCATAATAGTGGATACCGACAGTTACGGTGTCATGGACATGGACAAGATGCCCGACTACAAGGAGTACTCGGCCGTGTGTACGGTCGGACTATACGGACATCCGGTATGGAGTGACATGTTCAAGAACAATGCCAACAACATACGCTGGAAGATCTTGGTCGAGGACGCGGCACAGCATTGGTTGGCGGCCTCTTACGGAAAACTGCCCATAATGTCAGCGGTGAGTCTGGACCCCACCAAGAATTTGGGCAACTATGGTAATGGCGGAGCCATAGTGACCTATGACATAGATGCCGCACGTTGGTTCCGTGCATACAGGGATAACGGCAAGCCCGACTTCACAGTTGCCGGTACCAACAGCCGCATATCGGAAACGGATGCCGCACAGTTATTGGTCAAGTTGAAATACATCGACGAGTGGCAGGACCAACGCAGGAGCATAGCAGGCTTCTGGTCGGACATGTTGGAGGGCAACGAGCTCATACGTCCCTTGATCAACAAGGACAACATAAACGGACATGCCCTACAGAAGTACGTGGTGGAGATAGATCACAGGAACTCGGTACAGGAATTGTTGTATGGTGATGGCGTGGAGACCAAGATACACTATGACCGGCCCCTACATGAGATACCCTTGTACCAGGACTATGACAATCCCGGACACATGAGCGTGGCCAGCATGCTGAGCAGGCGTGTACTGAGCTTACCCTTCTATCCTGAGATGACCGACACCGAGGTCAGTTACGTGATTGATCACTTGATCAAGCGTGTAGAAGATTGTAATAAGAGTTGAGCCATTCCCAGTCATAACTGAGTTTCAACTTATCAAAGTCACCATCAACCGAATCATAATACTCAACGGCATCCTGGGCACCCCGTTTTGACCATTCCCCCTTGGTACCCTCGCCCTTGCTGATCCATGTCCTTAACCTATACTGAGTGTCCATGGTCTGCTTGCCGGCCCTGAGCTTTAATACCTCACGGAACGCTGATCGCCATGCCATGAATTCATCATCGGCGTAGTTGGCAACACCACTTAATATTGGAACTACCTCATGTGCCTGGTCCAGGGTGAAGTCTAATCCTGGTGCTTCATTGGATAACACCAGTTTCTTGTTGTAGGCAATCATGGCCATGTGTCCATATTCGAGACCATTTATTGGATTACGGGCATGGAATATGTAATGTTTTGGTTGTTGTAGCATGTCTGGTTGCCACATGAAGTCAAACGATTCTTCTATTTTTAACTTGGCAAACACTGAAAAGAACCAAGGGGTAGTACTGACCTTAGCCGCGGCCTGATATGCGGCGACACGACCCTTTACGCCTGTTATACGATGTAATTTATTGGGTTTTTCCTTGAGTATTTGCTCCAAATGTTGATAGTTTTCTTCGGCGTTTACTTCACCATTTTCTATAAACACTACGTCTAAAGGTCTATCTTCCTGTGTCCTTTGACTCAGGTCCACGACATCATAATCATATAATTGACTTTTGATATGTCCGATGGCATCACGCGGAACCACGACTGCTGAACCTCTCTTATTGAGCGGAGTTATGGCTCGTGTTTCCCTGCGCCATAGTGGAACAATGGGATCCACGGGCATATCAAAACTATCCCAATATAAAACCAAAGGAGGTCCCTGTGTTTCTGCCAATGCCTGGACATGACTATCGCAATTATGCGTCACTGTTGGTATGGGGCGTCTGGGCACACTTTGATCTGTACAGAAATTATTGTTGTACCAATCCAATAGTTCACACTTGCCGGCATTTTCTCTGAATGAGGGAACATGGACATAAAAAGTGTCACCAAATCTTTGATCACCACTGGGAAATATGTGTAACATCTCCTTCTGCCAGGGCTCTGGATGCCAGGTAAAGTCAAAATTAGAATAGTCGCAGACCGTGGAACATACCCATATATGCTCTGATGTTGTATTGCGTACAATTCTTAACAGTGTATCTAGGTAATTGTCCACAAATTTTGTATATCGTACGATATTTGCCCTATTTCCTATGTCATTTTTTGTAATATCTACAAAATTGTCAGCATGATCTATAACTACAACGTCTGCTGATGCTGAATTACGTTCTATTTTAATGTCTGTTCTATAGTTTACGTCTGTGTGTTCTTGTTTGGGTATCAGATATGTTTCTGAATCACGTTGCCATTGACTTGGGAACGCATGTGTTTGATTTGACTCCCAAGGAACAGGCTCCCAAAGAAAGTCCCAGTCATTATAATCAGAATAAGTATTGATGAGCCAGCAGTAGCGGGTGCGACTCTTTTGCTGTGCCTCTTCCCTAGAACTCACTTGTCGTTCGTGGGAGAACAGGTTAGGTTTGTTACCAATATAAAATATATCAAACATGATTAGAATCGACGAAATTTACAATAATACATTTTGGCCCTATATAGAAAAGAACATTCCCGGTGCCAGCATGTATTATCATGGTCCATTTGGACGCAGTGATCCGGAATCAATACTGTACAAGCACCCTCCCAATGGAGATCAGGAACACAGTTATATATACTTCTTTGACCAGGAGGCCGTTTATTCTGGTGGCAATCGACCCACCTGGATGAGCATCCAGGCACGCACTCGACCAACGCCAGGAGCAGATCCAAGAAGGACGATCATCCATGGGCAGAAGGGAGTCATGGTTACTAGTGAGTTGGACTCGAGGCAGGTGGATAGGGTAGCCGAGTACCTGAAGGCCAGACCATTCTATTACTTCTTCCATGGGTGGGCGGCATTGGATTGGTATCGTGGATATGATCGCACGTATCTGATAACACCGCCAGAGGACAGGAAGATAGGAAAGACGTTCATCAGTCCAAATCGGATCATCGGTGGCGAGAGACTGCATCGTGTGGCCATGCTCTATCACTTCGAGAAACATGAGCTGTTCCATAATCATGTGTCAGCACCAAGGATCTGTCCAGTGGAGGGCCAGGACATAGTCGACATTAGTTCCAGATTGATCACACACTATCCGGACATCAAGCAGGTGCTTGGAAAAAGCAAGAATCTCCCCAGGACGTTCAGTGGAGAGGACACACAGGAGATGCACTCCTGCTGGCTGAGCCTGTTTGACGAATGTGCCGAGAGCCTCTTGTATCACGTCACAGAGACGGCGTTCTTTGGTGAGAAGTTACACCTGACAGAAAAGACATTCAAGCCCATAGCCATGGGCATGCCTTTCGTGCTGACGTCAACGGCAGGTAGCCTTGCGTACCTACGCAGTTACGGATTCAAGACCTTTGGACACCTCTGGGACGAGAGCTACGACCAAGAGACCAGTGACTACAAGAGACTGGACAAGATCGCGTCGCTGTTGGGAGACCTTGACCAGATGTCCCAGGCCGAGAAACAGCAGATGTTCGAGGAGGCCATGCCCACCATAAGGCATAATTGGGAACACTTCTACCACGGGAACTTTGAGCAGATACTATGGAAGGAAATGAACGACATGCTGGAGCAGATACGTGATCACCTTGGCAATTGATAACTTTGGTGCCAGGGGCAGGCCCCTGCCCAACGGCATGGCACCAGAGCAGTGCGTGAATGATGACTTCGCTGAGTCCTGGCCAAGGCTGGACTATCCCAGATTATTCTACTACCTCAAGGAATCGGGCATTGACGTAGTGGTAAGGCAGACCGAGGAGGCTGACTCTGAGGCATGGTATCCTATCACAGTGGGTTGGTTTGACTTCGACCTGGATTATTTTGATTTAATTAATCCCACTGCCCTGGCACGCAACATGAAGATAGTGTTCCTGTACCACGAGGCCGATAACCCAGAACACATTAATAAGAGATTGGCTGAGCTCGCGGAGAAACACGGACATGACAACATAGCATTCATAAGTGGTAATTCAGCCGCTGATCAATATCAATATACCTATTATTGGCCTGAGTTAGAATACATGTATAGGCGTTCTGTAGACTTTACAAAGGCATCTAAAACGCATTTTAAGCGTCGTAGTAAGCATTTTACCGGTCTGTGTAGGATAGACAAACTATGGCGTAAGATATTCATGTCAAATCTATGGAATAAGGGACTACACACCAGGGGATATTTCAGTTATTGTCAGGAATTTTTGGGTCAGCAGGATGATTGGGATGGTGTGCCGCTATTAAACGAATGGATATCAGAACGATTATCTGTTATGGCTAAGTTTGTTCAAGCAGGACCATTCTTTGTTGATGACTTAACCACGGACCAACGCAACGATTATTCAGTACTGGCAGAAAACTTTTATGAAGATAGTTATTTTAACATTGTGCTGGAAACATTTATTGATGTTGACTCCAGTGGTGGGCAGTTTATCACAGAAAAAACTCTTAAACCTATTTTAAATCATCAACCATTTATAGTGGTAGCAGAACATAATCACTTAAAACATTTGCATGAACTAGGATATAAAACCTTTAGTTCAATCTGGGATGAATCCTATGACTCAATCGAAAACACACAAGAACGTTTTGAAGCAGTTATGAAGTTGAGTGAGGATCTATGTTCTAGACCTTTAAGTGAACTACATGACATGTATGTGAGTGTCAGGGATATATTAGAACATAATCACAATTTATTAAAAAGTGATCTAAGCCACAGGCTTAAAAAACTAACTACAGACCTTGACTCCGTAACGCTGTTCAAACCTGTCAGCGTCTGATCTATCATTGACCATTGGCTCGCCCTTGATATTAAGGCTAGTGTTTAGCAACATTGGACAGCCCGTTAGCACGAACCACTTCTCCAGTAACTGACGTATTCCGCTCTTACAATCCTTGCGTACAGTCTGTATGCGACTAGTGCCATCCTGATGTACTATGGCCGGAAACTTATAGGGATCCAGACAGCGTGCCACTACCTGCATGTATTCCGTTGATGCCCAGTGTTCGGGCATGTGGAAGTATTGTTCAGCATACTCCTCCATTATGACGGGAGCGAATGGGCGGAACTTCTGCCTGCGTTTGATCTCGTTTACCCTGTCCTTTATCTCAGGACCTCTGGGGTCTGCCAGTAATGATCTATTACCCAATGCCCTGGGTCCGAACTCGGCACGACCACTGGCCACACCCACTATCTTGTTAGTGAGCAACTCGTCCAATAGGGCATTCACGGGATATTCGCCCTCGATATCGGTTCCCAGATAGGGACCCTTCCATTTTAATCTTCCACCGTAGGCCAATGCCGCCGCACCCAATGCCGATCCCGCATCTCCGGGATTGGGCATGATCCATATGTTGCTGAAATAATGGCTTAGGTGCTCGTTGGCCGCACAGTTAAGTGCCACGCCTCCCATATAGACTAGGTTCTTGCTCACTGTAACAGTCTTGGCCTTTTCCATTATGACGTGTAGCAGTTGCTCTATCACGTACTGTGCGGATGCCGCTATCTGGAAGTCGGTCATCTCGGGCCTGTAATCCGTACAGCCCAAGTGTAGGTTATCGTAGAACTCCAGTGCATTCCTGTCCTTGATGAACTCATCATATACGTTGTAGTCTGGACGGCCGTACGCACTCATGCCCATTAGGATATATTCGTCCTCATTGGGTTTAAGTCCCGCCCGTTGCGTCATTGCTGAATAGAACAAGCCCAGGCTGTTGGGATATTTCTGGCTGTATAGTTTCTTATACTCTGCCTTGCCGTTACGATATATGGCGTCCCATATTGTTATGGTGTCGAACTCTCCTATGGCATCCACCACCACTACCGTTGCCTCGTTGAATGGTGATGTTTGGAATCCCGCGGCGGCATGTGACAAGTGATGTGCGTGGCTGGATTGTGGTATTCCCGTTCCTATGCGTTTCCAGGCACGTGGAGGTATCGACCTGTCAAGCACCTGATAAGTGAACATGCGTTTGAAGTCAAATCCCGCACCTGAATATAGATTGCGTAACTGTTTGAGGAATGGTCTCTCATAATATGCTATGTGCGTGACCATGCTGGTGTACTTGGCCATGTCATCGAACATGGCGGTGTTCAAGCACTCGTCGTTTTTGTGTTTGCTGTAACGTTCCGCATGTGCGGCGAATTCTATCTCACCGTCATAGTTCACCGTGGCTATCGCGGCGTCATGGAATCCTGCGGATATGCCTAGATAACTCATTTGTATATAAAGGGATCCTTCTTCCTAAGTTCTTTCAACTTCTTCCTGTATCTGATCTCCATCTTGATCCTGTTGATCAAGTTCCTAATCCATTTCATTCTCATCACTCCAACAATAATTAAATACTTGTTTGACTCCGTCAACTTCTATGCTGTATATATCGAGATGTGTTTCGAGTTGGTTCCAAATATCAAACATGTCTTCCGTGCCAAAACTCCTTTGTAGGTCAACACTGCCCAGATGTAGATATCCCAGGCTCAGTTTCGGATCTCGGGGATCCAGGCCGTGCTTCAGTAGCCAGTTCTCAAACACTATCTGCTCATCACTGTGCCAGGAATGTTCTCTGGTAACATCCTTGGCCCATTCAATGTCAAACTCACCCGAGTAGTATCTTAGATGGGTTATGGCCTCACAGGTCGTGGCATCCAGATCAGGAGCATCCTCGTCCCTGAAGACCTCTATCAGTGTCTTGCCTATCTGCGTCCAGTGCATGTAGGCATGTCCGAACTTTCGATCATATCTGTTCTCAAGGAATCCCTGCCTGTGCTCGTCCGTTAGATCATATCTCTCACGATGGTCGAACGTGGTTATCTGGCTCGGGCGTACCCATTCCGGATTGGTCTTCTCCTTGCGTTGGCTCATTATGAGGCTCTCCATCTCGTGGCATATATGGTTCAGGTCTCCTATCGCTTGCCTCACCTCAGGAGGCGACACCTGCCCATAACGACTTGGTTCCTCGACTGTGCCCTCTAGCACCTCAAAATGGTTGTGTAATCTGTTCATCACGCCGTGCTTGACCCTAAGACCGAGATTCTGGCTGTGTTCCTCTTCAGACACCATGCGTGGATCTGGCGACCAGCCCTTGATCGGATAAGTTTCAGGATATCTAACCACGTTTGGATGCATCCAGTCCTCTATGGTATAGGGAGGCAGTCCGTGCTGTGTGAAGTCATAATGATTTATGATGTCTATGGATCTGTTCAGCCTGTCACAGAGATATGCCAGGGTCCTGGCTGAATTTGGAAATCCAAGGAAACAGAATTCCTTTTGTAGCCTCAGACCTTTGGATAGTATTTCCTTCAATGCCTGTATCCAATCCTGTGCCAATTGGTGATCATCGGGAATTATGTAATAATCCAATAGATCCTCTTTGTCCAGAGGATTGCGTAATGTTACCCTAACTTCCGATGCCATCCCACCATTCCAATGCTTCACTTCTATTGCTCAAAATATCTCTCATGGTAAACGTGTCTTGACGTATCAGCTCTAATTGTAACATACGATTCTTACCTTTCACAAGACCCATTTGGTACTCGTCGGGCCATTGTTCTTCAAAAGTAGGTCGCTGTTTGAGCTGTACCAGTACGTCCCGCATGGCACCATGGCTACGTGCTATCAGCTCGTCCAGCCATGGATGTAATATTTCTTTTGGTAATGCCAATGGGCTCATTATGATGTCCGGAGTGAAACTGAACACCACTTTGGCAAGGATGTCTATTCCTTTCTCTTTGGCGAGCTCTTGAATTTTATCAACTTCGAAGAGTCCCGGGAGCGTGAGCGTGAAGTCGAGCCTGATTTGGCGTCTGTGAACTGCTCTCTCAAGTCCCTGATCGAGATTCTCAAGCCAAGAAGCGTAGTCGAGACCCGTCCTAATATATTCCCCAATTTTCTTTGTTCCGTCAATTGACACACATATCTGCCAATCACGTAACCTAGCAAGAATATCAGTATATAGGTTAGTTCCGCGATAATCCACGCGGCTGAGATTTGTATTGTATCTAGCATAGACTTTTGGTCCATCCCCTAGTTCAATGATACGCTTCATGTAACGCCAGTGTTGCTCGTACATCAAGGGCTCGCCGCCCACCCAGTAGATTTCCTCTACCCGGTGTTGTTCCACTGCCTCGGCAAATTCCCTCTCGATCTGTGTGTCCTGGAACTTGGATATCTCACTACGGATCTCAGGTATCATCCAATTATTTTTGGGATTGCTATAATCTATCATCCCGTGCTTTCGCTGTTCCGTTTCCCAGGCACTGGATAACATATCCCCACACATCCGACACTTGAAATTACATAAATTGGTAAACCTGTAATCCCAACTAACAGGCCTCATCGTGGTGTGGCCACTATCGTCGGTGGTCGTCCATATTTCTTTATAATATTTACTGGAAAATAAATGATTGAAATATGTGCGGTAAACATCAGTGTTCAGTAACTTGCTGTTACACACGTCACACTCGGGTAACGTCTCTCCCGCCATCATGCGTCTACGCACCGATTTCATGTGGTCACTGTTCCAATGCTCTTCCAGTGTGATGGGAACGTACTCGCCCGTGCCTGCCTTGGTGTCTATGTACTGTTCGAAGTTCTGTGCTTCTTCCCGTGAGGCACAGCACATCCTACGCTCAGTCTGTGGCGATAGGTAGGTATGGGTCCAGGGAGCCATACACAATGTTTCTGGTCTGTTCTTAGGTTCTTTCATAGCCTATCGCCTCTGCCAGTTCAGAATGATGATCCCATAGGTTCTCGTCACGCAGTTCGTCGTGCTTACGGATACTATCTAACAATTCTTCGGTGGCCCACCCTTTAGAGTTTGCCATGAAGTTAATTACATTCAGAAAATCTTTTTTATGTTTGTTATGTCTAGATACTAATGCTAGTCGTGCTTCTGCTTTTAATTTTACGGCAGGATGTAAACTTGCCACCGAGTTATACCATATCTCATGTAGCATGTTCCAATAGACAAAATCAAATTCTTGTTCATCAATCCAATGGCTAAGTTCTTCAAGATAAAATACATTGAACACGTTTACGGTAGAACAACATTGTAAAACTATGTTACCAAACTCTTGTTTTAACTTTTTAAACTTTTGTATATTAGCATTTACTTCATCCCACTTAGCGTTCTTGCGTTGATACTCAAAACGTTCTCGGACATCATCAATGCTAAATGCTATTTCAACTAGTTTAAATTCCTTCCATACTGCCAAGTTCTTTCCTGGATACTGCGTGCCGTTGGTGTTGTAATGTATTTCAATGTCCTTTGCCACACCCTTGTCCACTAGTGTCTGTAGGAAGTCAAAGTGTTCCTGTATCATGAAGGGTTCGCCACCAGTGAACTCTAGGTAGCGTATGTTGTCCACATTTTCAGACATCTCTTGCCAGAACGATCCAGACTCTCTAGGCCAGCGGCCCTGCTCAATCATCTTGTATGGAAAACTAGACTTTTGCTCGTCCTTAGGAAACTCTTGTAGTTCTTCCGTGGCATAACTACTAGAGCTCCAACTGCCACATATACGACATTTTAAATTACAGATGTTACCCAGTTTGAAGTCTATGAACATTAATGGCTTAGCATCATGTGTCCATTCATCTGAAATGCCCATGTGTTCCAAACGTTCCAGTGTGTATTCACGTTTTGACTTGCCGCCCGAGTCTTCCACTGCCCAACACTTCTTACAGGTCGCTGGCCTCTCTCCTCCGAGGAACCGACCACGTAACTCAGACATGCTATCACGTGCCTCCTCTATCGTGCACTCGCCTATCTTTAACTTGTTACCACTTTTGTCTACGAGTTCATCCTCTGCCAGACAGCAAGGACGCAAGGTTCCTATGGGTGATGTTTCGATGCTGACCCATGGCAATATACAAAATGTCTCGTTAGGTAAGTTCACTTAACTCCGGTATTACATCCAATAAATTTTCGTTTCTCATGTCATCTAGTTTTGTCATGCGTTCCCAGAACTTAGGAAGTAGATGCGTGTTGTCTGTTTCTAGAAAACGTAATGCTGATTCAAATCCAACCGTTGCTCTGTTTAGTTTGTCCAATGGACGCAACCATTCTAGGTGTTCTTGGTACTTGATACGTATCTTTTCTTTATACGATTTGGGAGCGATATCTATGCGTAACCAATCGGGATCCTGTAATATGTTCACATTGAAATCCTGTGGTTGTATCAATCCCTTTCCAACCCAATCACGATGGAAGTCAGGAAGATGTAGGGCATTTTGTATGCTCAATGTGGGACTGATATAAAAGTCAACGTTAGGACATATTTCCATCATGAGACTCCTGTTCTCTTCCACCTCTGCCCATTTGGTGCCTTTCCTGATATACTCTGCGTGTGGACCCATGGCATCTAGACTGGCACCAATGCTAACGCTATCAAATTTCTTCCAGTAGTCAAACACATAACGGTCTTTCAATTTTGTCTTGGTAAAGTTTGTGTTATAGATCAACCTCACATCGAACTTCTTACGCTTCTCCAGTTCTTCCAGGATGATGTAATGCTCGTCCATCATCAATGGCTCGCCACCGGCAAAGTATATCTGCTCAACATAGTCCAGGTGTTCCATCAACTGTTCGATCATGTCTGTCTCATGCCTTCCTGCCCAGAACAAGGGCTTATGCTTTTGACCCCATTCCGGCCCCGCCAGTTTTACCTGATCCTGGTACCACGATGATGAAAATATATGTCCGCAACTACGACAGCTCAAGTTACACAAGTTACTAAACCGTATGTCCCAATAAGTCATCTCAAAGGGAGGATCCAGCTCAACACCCTTCTTGATGTTGTGACCGTGATGTTTGTTTGCTGACTTGCGTCCTGAGAAGAACCCTGATTTCTCTTGCTCATAACACCTCACACAGGCATTATTCTTACGCTCATTTAACATGTCATCACGCAACTCCCGCATCCTATCACCGCTCCATATCTCGCTCAGGGTCTGATTCTGGCAGTTACCGAATTCTCCCGCTTGATATTCAGCATGGCAACAGGGATAGGCATCTCCCGTTGGGTAACTATGTAGGTGTATCCAGGGATACATACAAAAAGTTTCAGATTCAGTTAGCAGAAAACGTTCTCGATCAGTGAGTTCATCTGGTCGTATCTTCACAGGAACGGCGTCGTTGTATTTGTAATTTCTCTGTTTCTTGGGCGTAAACGGTTTGGTTAACAACTCATAGTGCATGTCTGTGTCATCTAACCCCAGATAAGTCTTTCTCAATCTATCGGCTATGTCTGGGCATCCCGTAGAAATTAATATGAAGAAATTCTCGATATCCACGTCATTGACTATCCTCTGTAACATTCTCAATACTTGACCGTTACTGTCATCATGATCATATAGCACACGGATCCTATCCTTGTCATCAAACCTGTCCTTCCTAATTTTTGTGAGCTGGGCTCTCAGGTTCGAAGTCCCTAATATAGACACATCTCCCTCTGGATAGTAGTCATTTAGATCTATGGTAGCAATGATGTTATAGTCGCTCATACCATCCCCTTAGTTCCTCGAACGTCTCGAGGAAGTTCTTGCCCCTGCGTTCGTCATATTGATCGTAGAATGCCTTGAAGTCGTTCAATAACTTGGGCATCTCGAATGTTTCAGAATGCGGACGTTCCACGAGTTGTAGGTAATCTATCAATCTGTCCACATGATTGATCTCAAATTCGTGTAAACGGTCGCCGTAGTTGGCTTTGAATATACCCAACCTATTTGCCTGTGCTATCCTAAACTCCTTGTCCAATACCAACGGTGACTGGAAACTAGGAAAGCGTAAGATGTTTAATGTGAAATTAATTGCGTCCTGACCATATTTCTCTTTCCATTTAACTATCTGTTTTAGCAAATATGGTAGTGTCAATAGACACAGGGCATTTACTGTACACATCACATGCAGTCCACGCAACTTACCACCTTCAAGCAAATATTCAACATTAGTAAACCACTGCTGATAATCTAAACCATCACGTATGTATTCGGCGTGTGAATGTGTGGCTTCACATGATGTGTACAAGTCTAGATCAACATCACCGGCGGATTCTAACAGTCTATCTATCTTATCCCGTTCCATGGCAAGGTTGCTGTTAATGGCCAAACGTGTTTG
>Ga0255765_1002162_pt1 | contig 22831 bp, 26 predicted proteins | sample 041ome_8_FD_179965 | JGI IMG/M metagenome (GOLD analysis project Ga0255765, IMG submission 179965) | Coastal salt marsh microbial communities from the Groves Creek Marsh, Skidaway Island, Georgia - 041407BS metaG (version 2) | ecosystem: Environmental > Aquatic > Marine > Intertidal zone > Salt...
CAGTAATGCATCATCTGCCTAATATCATCAGCTTTTTGCGTATTTTATTAGTGGCTCCGATTGTCTGGGCGCTACTTAACCATCGCTATGACCTAGCCGTCGTGTTGTTTGTTATTGCCGGTATATCCGATGGCGTTGATGGCTATCTCGCGAAGCGTTTTGGCTGGGAGTCACGCTTTGGCGGTGTGCTAGATGCCATCGCTGATAAATTGCTATTGGTGAGCACCTTTGTTGTGTTGTGGCTCTTGGCGGTGTTTCCACTCTGGTTGGTAGCTTTGATTATTTTGCGTGATCTTTTAATTGTGGGTGGTGGAGTGATCTACAACCTCAAGATCGAGAAGTTCAACGCCGAGCCAAGCTTAATGAGTAAGTTAAACACTGTATTGCAGATTATTTTAGCTACCGTAGGTGTGTTGAGTTTAGGACTACTTAAAATTTCTCCAGTGGTTATTGATCTCTTAAGCTGGGCAGTAGCAATTACCGTTGTCTTGAGTGGATTTGGGTATGCCAATACATGGGGGCGACGTGTGGTGAAAAGGGACAAGCATGTTTAACAAACAACTAATGACCTGGCTTTGGGTTCTAGCAATAGGTGCTGGCTTGTACGTGTTATCACCCATCTTGATGCCGTTTGCTGTGGCACTATTACTGGCCTATCTTGGAGATCCTCTGGTGGATCGCCTTGAGACACTCAAATTGCCGCGTACTTTGGCGGTGGTGATTGTTTTTGTCGTGATTATCGGTTTGCTAGTTGCTGCTGTAATGGGTGTGGGTCCGCAACTTGAATTGCAGATTAAACAATTGCTTGCGGTATTGCCTGAGTATGCAGAGCGGGTGAAGCTATTGATCGAAGAGTATCTTGGCCAATCTATGTCGCTAGAGTCACTACGAGAAGATTCATTCAGGGACTCATTGGCAGCACACTGGCAAACAGCGGGCGGTGTTTTCGGTGTTATCTGGCAATCGATCTCTAGCTCGACCCTGTGGTTTATCGCATTGCTAACCAATCTGTTGTTAATTCCGGTGCTAACGTTTTATTTGTTGCGTGACTGGGATCGATTAGTGGAGCAAGTGCACGCTTTGTTACCACGTGATTCGGAAAAAACCATCAGCCGATTGGCAAAAGAATCCGATGAGGTTTTGGGTGCCTTCTTGCGTGGTCAGTTAGTGGTGATGTTTGCACTGGGTGTGATCTATACCACCGGTCTTTGGATGTTGGATATTAAGTTCGCCCTATTGATTGGCATGTTGGCTGGCGTAGTGAGCTTTGTGCCATACCTTGGTTTGATCGTAGGCATTACAGTCGCATCACTGGCTGCTTGGCTTCAGTTTCAACAAATTGACGTGCTGCCTGCGGTGATGGCAGTGTTTATTATCGGTCAGCTTATTGAAGGCTTGGTTTTAACGCCGCGTTTAGTGGGCGAGCGTATCGGTTTACATCCAGTCGCTGTGATCTTTGCGGTGATGGCCGGTGGTCAGCTCTATGGTTTCTTTGGTGTGCTTGTCGCGCTACCCGTCGCTGCGGTTGCTGTGGTGTTGATGCGTCATGCTTTGTCGGTTTATCAGCAAAGCAAGGCTTATACAGGGGCTAAAGACTGAGTCTTGGTTTCACAAACGGAATGGTGAGTTGGCGTTGTTCTGCCAATGAGTCATGGTCAAGCTGATCAAGCAATTTCACGAGTGCATGTAGATCGCGTGAAAAATGCGTGATGATGTAATTGCCAACATCTTCACTGAGTGTGAGTCCACGCTCTTGCGCTTTTTTAGTGAGAACAATTAGACGCTGCTGATCATTTAGTGGCTTTAAATCGACATTCACCCCCCAACTTAAACGCGAACGCAGATCCGGAAGTTTGATTTGGGTATTCTTTGCCGCATCTTTAGCGCTGACTAAAAGCTTTGCTTTGCGATCTTTCATACGGTTGTAGAGGTGGAAGAGGGCTTCTTCCCAGGCAGCGTTGCCTGCGATGGCATCGATATCATCAATGGCAATAAAGTCTAATTGCTCCATGCCCTCAAGCATTTGAGGATCGAGTTCATGGTGTTGCTCTAAAGGAAGATAGGCTGCGCGAAGACCTTGGCTTTCTGCCTCGCGCGTTTGGGCGAGTAAGAGATGTGTCTTCCCGCTCGCTTGATCGCCACTGACAAATAACTGCCATTCACCACTGCCATCGCGCTGCGCAGATAACATAGCCGCTAAGCTTGGGTTGGCATCAAACAGATAACTACCCAGTTGCGTTGATTTGCCCAGGCTTAAACCGAGCGGTAGTTGATCAGCCATTGTTTTGGCGATTGTCCGCGCGCCAACGAATGAAGAAGCTTGCGGTGAATAGATAGGTGACCGCAAGAAGGGTTTCGAGCATGCCCCAAACCCAGAGATGCGACTCGGACCACCAGCCCATACCGCCATGCACGATATAGAGAAGGCTGATCAAGGTGCCCCATACAATCGCTTTATCGCGACCATGCAAAATGCCGCGCAATGGAAAGAGCAATGGCAACACCATCACGACCAACATGAAGGACACTTGGTTTGGTTTGAATTCACCTAAGCTAATGGCCCATGCCATACCAAATGCAATCAGACCTAGGTAACTGCAAAGTGATAGCCAGCGTGTCAAAGTGACTTTCAACTTAACCTCTAAGCTTGTTGGCTAGCTCGCCAATTTGTTTGCCCAGCGCTTGTGCGATCGATTGTTCGTTCGCCGTGAGCGTTACGCTGTTGTCAGCACCAGAGACATGGCTAGGTCCGTAAGGCGTGCCGCCTGTGGTAGTTTCTAGCAATGCGGGCTCGTTATAAGGCACGCCAGTGATCACCATGCCGTGATGAAGTAATGGCAACATCATCGAGGTAAGGGTGGTTTCTTGGCCGCCATGCATACTGGCCGATGCAGTGAAAACACCTGCCGGTTTGCCAATCAGGGCACCGCTCATCCACAGACCAGAGGTCTGATCGATAAAATATTTAAGTGGTGATGCCATATTGCCAAAGTAGGTTGCACTGCCCAGTGCCAGACCATCGCAGGTTTCGAGCTCTTCTAAAGTCACATAAGGCGAGCCATCAGTCGGTACGCCCGGTTCGGTTGCTTCACACTTAGGCGAGACTTCAGGAACGGTACGTAGCATCGCTTCATTACCGGTCGACTCAATGCCGCGCGCGACATATTTTGCCATGTTGGCAGTGCCGCCGTGGCGGCTGTAATACAACACAAGAATATGACTCATTAGAGAATCTCCAAGACTTGCTCAGGTGGACGACCAATGGCTGCTTTGCCGTTGGTGATAACGATAGGGCGTTCTATGAGTTTCGGTGTCGCAACCATGATGTCGATCAAGGCGTCATCAGAGAGCGATTCATCATTGGCGCCAGTCTCGGTGTATTCCGCTTCACCCTTTCGCATCAGCTGACGTGGCGAAAGACCTAACATGCCAAGGACGTCTTTCAATTCAGACTTGGTCGGAGGTGTTTTGAGGTATTCAACAACATCAGCGTTAACGCCTTGCTCTTCTAACAGCGCAAGCGTTTGGCGTGACTTGCTGCAGCGCGGGTTGTGAAAAATTTTAACCGACATAGATTTCTCCCTATTACAGCGCTGAGTTTACCAAAGCCTGTCCTATGACGGCGGGGTGCAATTCATTCATCGTGGCAGGGTCATTTTCAGGTCGTAATGGCTAGTACTGAGCAGCGCTCATCACTATATTCATCGCATTCCTTAGAGAGGTTACGAAATGATTCGAGCATTACTGCTTTTTTGTTTAATGATCACGCCGGTGATGGCCGAGACGAAGGCGAGCTGGGTGGACTTGGATGGTAAAACGCACAAGTTGTCTGATTACCAAGGTCGCTGGGTGTTGGTGAATTACTGGGCTACCTGGTGTCCGCCCTGTATGGAAGAGTTGCCAGAGCTAGAGATTCTGCATTCGCAGCACAGCGATAAGATTGTGGTGCTCGGAGTGAATTTTGAGGATTCTACCCCAGAGCGCTTGCGCAAATTTACCGATGACCTGTTTCTTTCCTATCCGATTCTGCCGGTCGGTTTAAATCCGATGCCGCATGAGCTGGTGGGCGAAATTCCTGGATTGCCTTCGAGCTTTTTGGTGAATCCAAAAGGCGAGGTTGAGGTACGTCATGTTGGCTCGCTGACAGCGGACATGGTGCTTGACTTCATTGCCGCTCAGGCTCAATGATTAACGCATCGAAATAATGTATCGCGATGGAGCGATTGGATGAAATTTTTCAGCCGTTTTTTAGTAATTCTTTTACTTATTAGTAGTAATGCTGTTTTAGCCGCAGATCTACCGCGTGACCCACACAAGTTTTTCTTTGATGAAAGCTTTTGGGATATGAAAGAAGAGCTAGAAATTGCCAAACAAAAGGGCAAAAAAGGCATCATGATAATGTTCACGATGACGGAGTGTCCTTTCTGTCATCGCATGAAAACGATGGTGCTTAATCAGCCTGAAGTGCAGGATTACTACAAAAAGAACTTCCAACTATTCGAAGTCGATATCGAAGGCGATGTTGAGTTAGTTAACTTTAAAGGTGAAAGCACAACCATGAAGGACTTTGCTTTCAAAGAATATCGTGTCCGAGCAACACCGGTTTTTGCGTTCTTTGATTTGGAAGGTAATTACATTCCTCGTTCGCGTTTTACCGGTGCAACCAAAAACAAAGAAGAATTTAATTTGCTTGGTAAGTATGTCTTAGATAAAGCGTACGAGAAAGAAGCCTTTGCGCGTTACAAGCGAGCCAACCTCAAGTGAAGTTAGTGCGTTCTCTTCTTGCTGCGAGTCTTTTAACCTGCTCGTTTTCTTATGCGGCCGAGTTAGAGCCTTTACCAGAGCCGTTGTCACTAGCGGCGGCACTGAAGCTTTCAGCTCTCACGCCTGCGCAACAAGCACAGATGGCCAATGAATCATTGGCGCAAGCACAGCTATCCGGTGTTGAAGCATCAGATGATGCGACGATTGATTTTCGTGCACGTGCGCGCTGGATTGACCCTTCTTACAAGTCGACAGACCCATCACATAACGACAGCAGTGCCAGTATCACAGTGCGTAAAGAGTTGTATGACTTCGGTCAATCTGAGGCTGAGCTGGCTTCTTCGCAACAATCTGCAGAAGCTCAAGCGTTTGAAACACAGCGTCAAAAGCAGCTTGCGCAGTTAGCAGTGATGCGTGCTTTTTATGATGTGGTTTTATCTGACTTGGCATTTGCGCGTGATAATGAGTGGATGGCCATTGCTTATATTCAAGCGGATCGTGCCAAGCAGCGGAACGAAATGGGTCAAGTAAATGACGTGGATATGCTCGCTTTAGAAGCTATCTCACAAGAAGTCCGCCGCCGTCGTTTTGAAAGCGAATCTCGCCAACGTTTGACACGTGCGCAGCTTGCGATTGCTATGGGGCGTCCAGGTGACCTTGTTTCGACGGTTGCTCGCCCTTCGGTTGAATTGCCGAAAGAAGACCCAGAGGATTTTGATGCCTACTGGAATGATGTGCTCAAAAATAACCTGCAGTTAAAGCGATTGCGTCAACAACGTGATGCAGCAAAGTTGTCCGTGAAAGCTGCGAAACAAAGTGATGGTCCACGCGTTGTGGGAGAGCTTGATTCGTTAGTGATGAACCGCACCACAGGTTCAACCCATCCGTTTGCTGCTGGTCTGCTTTTTGAGGTGCCATTATCACGTGGTGGTCGTACCGAGGCTGCGGTTGCTTCTGCAGAAGCAAAAGTGACCTCAGCTGAAGCGGCATTACGTTTGAAAGAATATGAGTTACGTGAGCAAGCACTCAAGCTTTGGCTAGCTCGCAGTGATTTGCGCGCTCAGCTACAGGAACAAAAAGCCAAGGAAACCTATCGCGATGTGTATCTTGATCGCAGTCGCGCCTTGTACGAATTGGAATTAAAAGCGGATCTCGGTGATGCGATGACAAAAACCTCTGAGGTTCGTTTAGATATTGCACGTGTCTTGTTCGATTGGGCAATGAACGAAGCCAAAATTAAAGCCATGGTTGGTCGTCTGGGGGAGGCCCAATGATGAAATCACTTTCAGTCGGTGCTGCATTAGCACTCGCAACATCATCTTTGATGGCAGCTGATCTTGAGGGTCGTATTGCCTATGAACAGTCAGCGGATCTTGCTTTCGGTAGTGCCGGTATTGTGTCTGAGGTAATGGTAAAGCTCGGCGACAAGGTTAAAAAAGGCGACACCTTGGTTAAGTTAGATGATCGTGCTTATCGCGCTGCCGCTAAAGCAGCTACGCTAAATCTCGATGCAGCATCATTGAACTATGACGAAGCAAAGCGTGAATATGATCGAGCAAAAGAAATGTATGACCGCACAGCTCTTTCTGAGCATGAGCGCGTGATTGCCGAGATTGCAGTACGCCGCGCTGATGTGGAATATGCTCAGGTTCAAGCGGCTAGCACTGAAGCGCAAATGGCGCTTGAGCAAGCGATGATTAAAGCACCGTTTGATGGCATTGTTTCGTGGGTTGAGACAGGTGTTGGCGAGTACGTAAACAATGCACTGGCAGTGAATGCGCAGGTTGGCGTTGTGAATACTAGCTCAATGATCGTATCAGCGAATATTACAGCCGATGATGCGGCTAAGATTGGTCAGTCGGTTTCAGTCACTGCTGGTGGTAAAAGCTTATCGGTTGAGTCAATCAGCGTTTCAGTTGAAGCTGATCAAGCGGGCACATACCCGATAGTTGTGCGTGTGAAAGCGGCTGAGGGTTTGCGCGCAGGGCAAGCAGCAATAATCTCTTACTGATTTTCGAATAACTCAGCGATGGCGTTTGGTTTCTCAAAGGTTGCTCTCACTACTTGGGTCTCTATCTCGCCGTTTGGCAGCAAAGCGAGCAATCGAAAGCCGGGTGGTACTTCATCAACATCAAAGCGTGTCGCTTTCGGGGTGAACTGCATGCATGTGGATGGCGTTGCTAATAAACGCACCCCTTCATACCTGGCATCAAACTCTTGATGCACATGTCCCCAGACAACCGCTTTCACCTTATCGGATTGTCGCGCAAGCTCCATTAGGTGCTCACCGTTATCAATGGTCATGCGATCAAGCCATGCACTTTTCGTAGAGATCGGGTTGTGATGCAGGGCAATCAAGACGTGCTTTTTGGTGGCTTCAATAGCAGTGTGAATCAGATCAAATTGATCATCATTAATGTGTCCACCAGATTGTCGTGGAATGGTTGAGTCAATCAGTACCAATCGCCAATGCGGTAAATCGACGATCTTTGGTGTGCTACAGAAATCACTCCGAAAGCCTGCTTGCATCGCGTCGTTTTCATCATGATTACCGGGTAGTCCGAAGGTCGGTATGCCGAGTCCGTCAAAATGCCCTGCGAGGACCTGATACATCTCAGCAACACCCTCATGCACAAGATCGCCGGTGGCTAAGCAAGCATCCGCTTTCCAGTCCATGCGTTTGAACAGGGCGAGCGTATCGATAAAGCTCGCGTCCATGTCCACGGGCACAAAATAATCCTCTGGGATCGCGCCAAAGTGCGTGTCAGTCATGTGTAACAAGCAGGAAGATCCAGCAGGTAATTGATCAGGCTGCAATGTGCTATTGATCTGTGGCGTCTTGTCGAGGAATTTTAAAACTATCGCAGTCTTGTCAGACATCTTTGGCATTGTGATAACGTTAGAACAGTGGAGCAGCTTATCGCCTCTACCAAGTTTCGCAAGCGAGATTAGCGATGACCTTAAGTGAGTTGAGATACATAGTGGCCGTAGCAAGAGAGCGTCATTTTGGACGCGCTGCTGATGCGTGCTTTGTCAGTCAGCCCACGTTGAGTGTTGCAGTAAAGAAACTTGAAGATGAATTAGGCGTATCGTTATTCGAGCGTCGTAAAGGTGATGTTAGCGTCACAGCGATTGGCGAGCAGATTGTGACTCAAGCGCAACAAATCCTTGAAGAAGTCGGCAATATTAAAATCATCTCTGAACAGGGGCGTGATCAGTTATCAATGCCGTTACGCCTCGGGGCTATTTACACCATCGGTCCGTATCTTTTGCCTGACCTGATTCCAGAGCTGACTGAGATCGCACCCAACATGCCATTGGTGATTGAAGAAAACTACACTTCGGTACTGACTGAAAAGCTCAAACAAGGTGATCTCGATGCAATTGTTATCGCATTGCCGTTTGATGAGCCAGGTATCGAAACTATACCGCTGTATGAAGAGCCTTTTGTGCTGCTGATTCCAAGCTCACATCCCTTAAATCAAATGGATGAAGTCGAAATGGATGCGATGGCTAAAGAAGATGTCTTGATGCTTGGCAAGGGGCATTGTTTCCGAGATCAAGTCCTCGAAGTCTGTCCAGACTGCGTGCCACGCCGAAGCGATGGAAAAGCAGCGCAATCTCTTGAAGGTAGTTCGCTTGAGACGATTCGCTACATGGTTGCCGGTGGCTTGGGTGTGACGGTTTTACCGTGCTCAGCAGCAGGGGCGGATCGCTTCTCCCAACGTCTTGTCTCAGTCAAACGTTTCGCGGGTCATGCGCCAAGTCGTACTGTCGCGATAGCATGGCGTAAGAGTTTCCCTCGTCCAGATGCCATTGAGACGCTCAAAAAAGCCGTAACTGCCTGTTCTATAAGCTGTGTTGAGATTCTCTGAACAAGCTTAGTTTATGACACAATCATTTCATTCTTATCGATAGTCTCTGTCTATTACAGGCATAGCTACAAATCATTTCACTAGGCCGATACTGGCCCCTATAGTTAATTCGCTAGCGGTCAGCAGGGTGCTGATCAATAACAACTCTGGAGGAAACTATGTCTCTAAAAGGTTCAAAAACTGAACAACACTTAAAAGACGCATTTGCAGGTGAGTCACAAGCTAACCGTCGTTACTTGTACTTCGCAGCAAAAGCAGACGTTGAAGGCTACAACGATGTAGCAGCGGTTTTCCGTTCAACTGCAGAAGGTGAAACCGGTCACGCACACGGTCACCTTGAGTACTTGGAAGAAACCGGCGATCCAGCAACTGGTTTGCCAATGGGTGGCACCGCTGACAACTTGAAAGCGGCAATTGCCGGTGAGACTCACGAGTACACCGACATGTACCCAGGTATGGCGAAAGATGCTCGCGACGAAGGTTTCGACGAGATCGCAGATTGGTTCGAGACTCTAGCGAAAGCTGAGCGTTCTCACGCGAACCGTTTCCAGAAAGCTCTGGATAACTTGGACGGCTAATTGTTCGTTCTGGAGAGGTCGTATGGCCTCTCCATCTCCCAAATTTTAGGAAGATGACTATGTCACGCGAAGGTAGTTTAGAAGCACCAACAAGACACAACTTGGATTGGACTAATCCTGAGTTTTACAACGAAGACAAACTCTTCGATGAGCTTGAGCGTGTGTTTGATATTTGCCACGGTTGTCGCCGTTGCGTGAGCTTATGTGAATCTTTCCCAACATTGTTTGACTTGGTAGACGAGTCAGACACCATGGAAGTCGATGGCGTTAAGAAGGCGGATTACTGGAAGGTTGTCGATCAGTGTTACTTGTGTGACCTGTGTTTCCTAACCAAGTGCCCTTACGTGCCACCACACGAGTGGGATCTCGACTTCCCGCATTTGATGCTGCAAGCCAAAGCGGTCAAGTTTAAGAAAGAAGGCGCGAGTTTCCGCGACAAGACACTTTCGAGCACTGACGCCCTAGGTAAGTTCGCAGGCATCCCTGTCGTTGCTGGTGTGGTTAACACCATGAACAACAATGGCGCCTTCCGTAGTGTTTTAGAAAGCACCTTTGGTGTGCATAAAAATGCTACCTTGCCAAAGTTCCACAGCAAGCCATTGCGTAAGCGCATTGCCGCTGATGATGGTGCAGGCGCTGAGCCAGCAGGTCCTACTACGGGTAAGGTCGCTCTGTTTGCTACCTGTTATGGCAACAAAAACGATCCTCAATCCGGTGAAGACTTAGTTGCAGTCCTGCGTCACAACAACATTCCTGTCACCTTGGCAGATAAAGAAAAGTGCTGTGGCATGCCAAAGCTTGAGCTCGGTGATCTCGAGTCAGTCGCAGCAGCAAAAGAGGTGAATATTCCGGCATTGGCTAAGTTGGTTGATGAAGGTTGGGACATCATGGCGCCAGTACCCTCTTGCGTATTGATGTTTAAACAAGAATTGCCATTGATGTTCCCGAACGATCCAGATGTGGCAAAGGTTCGCGATGCGATGTACGACCCATTTGAGTACCTGATGCTTCGTCATAAGCACGGCAAGCTCAACACGGACTTCAATGGTGAAGTGGGTGTAGTCGCGTATCACGCAGCCTGTCACCAGCGTGTGCAGCGTATTGGACCTAAGACTCGTGAGTTCTTGGAACTGATTCCAAATACGAAGGTCGACATGATAGAGCGCTGCTCAGGCCACGATGGTACCTATGCGGTGAAAAAGGAGTTCCATGAGAATTCAATGAAGATCGCGCGCCCTGTCGTGAATCGAGTAAAGAAGGCAGAGCCAAACTATTACTCAAGTGACTGTGCGATGGCGGGTCACCAAATTGCTAACGGACTAGGCGATGGCAGTGAGCCAAAACACCCAATCACCTTAGCCCGAATTGCTTACGGTATTTAAGCGAGATAACTGGAGTTAACGATGGAAAAACTAGCAAGAGAAGATTTATACACGTTAGAAAAGTACGCTGAGATGCGACCAGAATATCGCGCTCAGGTGATGGCCCATAAAAAGAATCGTCGCCTTCAAATTGGTCCAAACGTGAACTTGTATTTTGAAGATCGTTTGACCATGCAGTATCAGATTCAAGAGATGCTGCGTATCGAAAAGATTTTTGAGGCCGCAGGTATTCAAGAAGAGATAGATGCCTACAACCCGCTGATTCCAGATGGTCATAACTGGAAGGCAACCTTTATGGTTGAGTTCCCAGATCCAGAAGAGCGCAAAGTAGCGCTAGCTAACTTGATTGGTATCGAGCGTCATGTGTGGATTCAGGTAGCTGACTTCGCGCGTGTGACACCCATCTCAGATGAAGATCTAGAGCGTGAAGATGAGACAAAAACCTCATCCGTTCACTTCATGCGTATTGAGCTTACGCCAGAAATGGTGGCAGCTGTTAAAGATGGCGCGTCGATTAGCATGGGTATCGATCACCCTAACTATGACTACGCCATGGAACCAATTCCCCAAAACATCAGAGATTCTCTAGCGGATGATCTGACTGTTTAATTGTCCTAAAGCAGATGGATATTGCCGGCCCTCGGGCCGGCTTTTTTATGTCTTGAAAAAAACTTTGATAACGCAAATATGGAAATTGAGCAGATACTAAATCCAGTTATTTTGTCCTAGGTGGCAGCATGAAAAAGTTATTGTTTTTAGTGAGCGCTTTTTTGTATTCCATAGGTGCTCATTCATATGAGTCATTGCACGAAATACAAACGACTCGAGGTGAATCACTTAAATATCTGTTCCTTGAAGGACAGGGTGATGTGCTCGCGAATGTTATTTTGTTTCCGGGAGGTCATGGGCGAATTAAAGCCTCAGAAGATGGGCCAAAGGGGTTGAATGGAAACTTTTTGATTCGGACCAGAGGCCAAATGGCTGCTCAAGGTTTTAATGTAATTTCTGTGGATGCGCCTTCAGATAAACAACAGTCAGGAAAATTAGGAGGGATGTTCCAATCAGGTTTTCGCCGATCTACTGAGCATGCTTCAGATATTAAGGATTTGATAAAGAAAATTAAGGAAGAAAATAGTCTACCCATATGGCTTGTCGGGACCAGTAGGGGAACTGAATCGGTAACAAATTTTGCTGTTCGTAATAGTGATCAAATACACGGCATTGTTTTGACATCGAGTATTGTTGAATCTAATCCATTGGGGTGGGGGTTGGCTGAATATGATTTGGAAGAAATCACAGTGCCAACTTTATTTGTGCATCATGAGAAAGACGGTTGTGACAAAACACAAGCAAGTGGCATCCCAAGGATTGCAAAAAAACTTTCTAACGCACCATTGGTGGAAGTGAAGATTGTTACTGGCGGTAAAAAAGGAAAGCCTAAAAAGGTGTGTGGTGGAAAATCACACCATGGTTACTTAGGCGTTGAAGACAAAGTTGTTGGGATAATGGCTTCGTTTATAAAGGAACATTAATCCGCAAAATCATCAATCACCACATACCCCAAAGCACGGTACTGATTGATTTGTGCAGGGCCTGACGGCGCGACATCAACATAATCAGGGAAGTCTTCGGCTGTCATGCTGCGCCAACTGGCATGCACACCGCAAACATGTACGTGGATGTTCTTTTCGCCAAGATCTTTCACGGTGTCGTGCAAGCTTTTGTACTTGATTTGATTCTTTTTGGTGAGTGCGAACTGCTCGCTACCATGTGACACCACAACGATATCGAGACCCGCAAATTTAGCGTGTAGCTTGTCGATCGCTTTTAGCAGCATGGGTTTAGTGGCATACCAGCTATCACCGCCGGCTTCGACGATTTCGAAGACAACCCCGGGGGGTGCTTCGTTGAGCTCGAGTACGTCTTTGAGAGATTCAGCGAATGCTGAAGAGGAGAGCAGGGCTAGTAAAACTAGCCCTGTGAGAAAGGGGTGCTTAGAAGCCGCCGGTGTCGGTGAACAAGCCCACGCGCAAATCTTGGGCGGTGTAAATTTCACGACCATCCACTTCCATACGTCCATCTGCGATACCTAATACGAGTTTGCGAGCGATTACACGCTTGATATCTAGATAGTAGGTTACTTTTTTCGCAGTGGGGAGTACCTGGCCGGTGAATTTAACCTCACCAACTCCAAGGGCACGTCCGTGACCTGGATTACCTAACCAAGCGAGGTAGAAGCCGACACACTGCCACATAGCGTCCAAGCCCAAACAGCCTGGCATCACTGGATCGCCAGGGAAGTGGCAATCGAAGAACCAGAGGTCTGGAGTAATGTCGAGCTCAGCTTTGATCTGACCTTTGCCGTGCAAGCCGCCTTCGTCAGTGATCAAGTTGATGCGATCCATCATCAGCATGTTGGGTACAGGTAGCTGTGCGTTACCTTCACCAAAAAGTTTGCCGTGACCACAATCCAGTAGTTCTTCACGGGTGTAGCTGTTCTGAGTTTGTTTTTCCATGCTGTTACATCACTGTTTATATTGAATTGGATGCGAGTGTCACTGTTGATGCTCGCGGTGTCAAATGGCTGCTAAATCAAGCAGATGTTAGTTCTGCATTGATCTTATTGCGCAGTGTTTCAACGAAACCTTCGAGTGGCATCATCTCGTTATCGTCTGCGGTACGCGCGCGATACTCAACCTCACCGTTATCTAAGCTGCGATCACCAATAACTACACGATGTGGAATACCAATCAATTCGCAGTCGGCAAACATGACACCTGGTCGGGCATCACGATCATCAAACAACACATCAATGCCGGCATGTTTCAGTTCGTTGTAGAGCTTTTCAGCAGCTTCACGAACCCGCTCAGACTTCTTCATGTTCATGGGGATTAAGGTCACTTGGAATGGCGCCATCGCGGTTGGCCAAACAATGCCGTTGTCATCATGGTGTTGCTCAATTGCAGCACCTACAACGCGAGATACACCAATGCCATAACAACCCATGGTGGTAACAATAGATTTACCGTTTTCATCCAACACGGTGCAGTTCAGCTTTTTGCTGTAGGTCTGGCCTAATTGGAAGATGTGACCCACTTCGATACCGCGTGCGATAGTGATCTTACCTTTACCACATGGGCTTGGGTCGCCTTCGATGACGTTGCGTAGATCAACGATCTCGCCAAGCTCAACATCACGACCCCAGTTAAGGCCGAAGAAGTGCTTGCCATCTTTATTGGCACCGGCTGAGAAGTCGTTAGCGACGGCAGCAGCACGATCGACTAGGACTGGCATGTTTAAACCAACAGGGCCAAGTGAGCCTGGGCCTGCACCAATCGCAGCACGAATTTCTTCTTCGGTCGCCATTTGGATCGGGTCAGTCAATAGTGGGTGCTTAGCTGCTTTGATTTCATTTAGCTCGTGATCACCACGCATGATGATGGCAACAAGCTGGGCATCAGCCTCTTCATTTGCGCGAACGATCAGTGTTTTTACGGTGCGTTCAATCGGTTGTTTGAATTGCTCAACAATCTCATCAATCGTTTTTGCGTTTGGTGTATCAACGGTGCGCATCTCTTCGCTAGCCACATCGGCTTGCGCTTTAGGCGCGAGTGCTTCAGCAAGTTCAACGTTAGCGGCGTAATCACTTTCGGTTGAGAAGGCGATGGCATCTTCGCCGGCATCGGCAAGTACGTGGAACTCGTGTGAGGCGTTACCGCCGATGCTGCCGGTATCTGCAGCGACTGGACGATAGTTCAAACCACACCGCTCAAAGACTGCGCAGTAAGCTGCGTGCATGGCATCGTAGGTTTCTTGCAGTGATTCAGCATTCGCGTGGAATGAGTACGCATCTTTCATCAAGAACTCACGTGCGCGCATCACGCCAAAACGTGGGCGACGCTCATCACGGAATTTAGTTTGAATTTGATAAAAGTTGATCGGTAGTTGTTTGTAACTGCTGAGCTCATTGCGTGCTAGATCCGTAATGATCTCTTCGTGAGTTGGGCCAAAGCAGAAGTCACGACCATGGCGATCTTGCAGCCGAAGTAGTTCAGCGCCGTATTTCTGCCAACGACCGGACTCTTCCCATAACTCAGCAGGTTGAACCGCAGGCATCAATACTTCGAGCGCGCCTGCTTTATTCATCTCATCGCGCACAATCGCTTCGACTTTCCGCAACACGCGAAGGCCGAGTGGCATCCAGGTGTAAAGACCGGCCGCGAGTTTGCGGATTAAGCCCGCACGCATCATGAGCTGATGGCTAGCAATCTGCGCGTCGGCAGGAACTTCTTTCAGGGTTTGCAGCGGGAATTGAGAGGTACGCATGAATAGAGATCGGTTTGTGAGTTACAACAAACCGTAATTCTATCAAGCGTCGGGGCTTTTGGGGCTGTGACTTACAGAGCGCCGATTGAGCGGAAATACGGGAACCAAAAGCCAATCAGGCCAGCAAGTACGAGCAAATCAGCACGCATGCGGGTGCGGTGCATAGCGGTGATCTCGGGCTCGCGCTCAATCATAAAGACGCGATTCATCAGCGCATCGAGTGCGAGAACAAAAATTAGCATCACAGTGACAGATGGGGTGATGTAAGCGGTGAAAATACCAATGCCCTCAGGCTTCATGTCCGCAAAGAACGCCATGGGATAGCACAAGATACTCAAAACGAGCAGACCAATTCGAACGAGGCCAAGTTGTTTCAAAAGCATACGGATCTTCCGGTGACGTGTTGGTGTGTGACTGTTACTCTAATGAAAAAAGAGTAACCCGAATTTCCAATGACTGCATTGCCAGAAGAACTGATAAGCCAATTGTGTGACCTAATCACGCGTTTGCGAGAAGAGTCTGCGGCGTATCAAGAGAATCATGAAGATGGTCAGCTTTGGTACAACCGAGGCTATGCCAATGGCATGGTTAAAGGCTTGGTTGAGCTGCTTGCCGATCAGCAGCCTTGTGGTCAATCGCTAGATGATGAGGCAGATCTTCAAGGTCACGAGGTGATGGCCTGGGGCCAGGCATATCGTCATGGTGAGCAGATGGGTTACAAAGAAACATTCGAGATAGCGGGGCAGAAGTAATGCGCATAGTGTCTTTTAATATCAATGGCGTGCGGGCGCGTCCACATCAACTCGAAGCACTTCGCGATACCTACGACCCTGATGTAATTGGTCTGCAAGAAACCAAGGTAAACGATCCTGATTTCCCGCTCGAGATGATTCAAGAGATGGGCTATCACGTTCGTTTTTACGGGCAGAAGTCGCACTATGGTGTGGCTTTGTTATCAAAAGAAGAGCCGGTTGATGCAATCTTGGGTTTGCCGAGCGATGACGATGACGCGCAACGCCGATTAATTACTGGTACTTACAAAACTCCAAAGGGTGAGCAGCTCACGGTGATTAATGGTTACTTCCCGCAAGGTGAAAGCCGTGACCATGAAACTAAGTTTCCTCACAAAAAGCGTTTTTACGAAGAGCTACAAGCGTTACTCGAATCACAGTATTCAGCTGATCAAGCTTTGATGGTGATCGGTGATGTAAATATCGCGCCACAAGATGCTGACATTGGTATCGGTGATAGCAACATGAAGCGTTGGCTGCGTGATGGTAAGTGCAGCTTCTTGCCAGAAGAACGCGAGTGGTTTGAGCGTCTGCAAGGTTGGGGTCTGCATGACACCTTCCGCACGGTGCATCCATCGGTTGATAACGTATTTAGCTGGTTCGATTACCGTAGCAAAGGCTTTGATGCCGATCCGAAGCGAGGCTTACGTATCGATGTATTGTTGGCAACGGCCATGCTAAATGACAAAGTCAAAGATGCCGGTGTTGCTTACGATTTGCGTGGTATGGAAAAGCCATCTGATCACGCACCGATCTGGGTTGATCTGGATATTTAAATCAGCTCTGCAATCAGATGTTCACCATCATCGTTGATGGCGTTGATACGAACGCTTCGGATCGTGTTTCCAAGATCCTCGTTTGAACTAACAGCAACGCGCAAAAAGTTAGGTGTGTAACCGCGCCATTGGTGATCTTCATTTTGACCTTCGAAGAGTACGTCAAACTTGGCGCCAAGGTAACGCTCAAAGGTTTCGCGTTTATGTTGCGCAGCAAGTTCATGCAGTTGTTCACTGCGAATCCGTTTGGTCTCACGTGGAATTGGCATTGGCAAGGTTGCTGCCTTGGTACCTTCGCGTGCTGAGAACGCAAAGATATGAATGTGACCAAACTTCAATCGCTCAACAAATGCGAGCGTCTCTTGCCACTCATCTTCTGTTTCGCCAGGGAAGCCGACGATCACATCGGTGGTGACATTGAATTCAGGAATCGCTTGGCGGGCTTGTTCGATCAGCGAGCTGAACTCACCGGTCTTACAGCGACGGGACATTCGACGCAGTACGCTATCTGCGCCAGATTGAATGGGTAGATGAAGATGCGGCATCAAACGTGGGTTACTGAATAACGCCCAAAAGTTTTCGGGCAAGTCCCATGGCTCAACTGAACCTAATCGAATCCGTGGAATACTGGTTTTTGCCAGTACAGTCTCGACTAATTCGTAAAGTGAAGAGCCGTTATCACTGCCATAGCCACCAAGATGCACACCAGCTAGAACCACTTCGCTAATGCCATCGGCATGCAGTGCGTTGATCTCATCGAGTATTTCACCCAGAGGGCGACTGCGTTCTTCACCACGCGCGATGGTTACGATGCAGTAGGTACAACGATAACGACAACCATCTTGCACTTTAATGAAGGCACGCTGACGGCCGCGCTCTAATAAAGAAACCTCGCCAGGCTCTTGAGCGGATACCGGCATGGTGGGCAGTTCGAGTGCTGATGCGGCAATATCGACCAGTCGATCTTTCTCGTGGTTACCGACAACTAGATCTACACCGAGTTCATCGGCAGCTTGGTCTGCTGAGAGGGCGGCATAGCAGCCACTCATGATCAGTTTGGCATTGGGGTTGTTGCGTTGTGCGCGACGAATCAGGTTGCGTGATTTTTTTACCGACTCAGAGGTTACCGCACAGGTATTAATCACAATGATGTCGGCGTCACCAACGTCCTTGCAGGTCGAAATGCCGCGCTCACGAAAATCTCGTGACCACGTTTCGAGTTCGGCCTCATTGAGTCGGCAACCGAGTGCCTGCAAGTGAACGCGCATGCTTTATCTGATACGTTAGATCTATAGAATTGGCGTATTCTACGCATGTTCATCCCCAAGCAATAATGCGGAAAGCAAGGTAAACGCTTAATGGACTCTATCTGGATCACAGCGATCGTAGGCTTACTGGGTGTTATTCTCGGTGCTGGTCTGGCGACATGGTTACGTCGTTCGTCTGATAGTGATGCTGATCCAGAGGCGCTTGCGAAGAAGATTGAGCAATCCCGTGAGCAGCAACAAACCGCACTCCATAACGCGATCTCTCAGCTCCAAGCGATTTTGTCAGACAAGGTCAGCAATATCGAAAAACAAACTCAGCAAGATGCCAGCGCGTTGCGCGAGGCAATGTTTGAACGTTTTGAGGGGCAGCGCCAGGCAATTAGTAACTCATTAACTGAGAATCGCGAGAATCAGCAACAGCAACTGGTAAAGACCTTGGGTTTGCTCAGTGAGCAGATGCGCCAAGAGATGAAGCAAACCTCAGAGCTGCAAAATAAACAGCTCGAATCTCTCACCCGAACCAATGATGAGCGCCTTAAAGAGATCAGTGGTCAGGTAGAAAAGCGTTTAAGTGTGGGTTTTGAGAAAACCACCGAGACCTTCACCAAGGTGCTTGAGCATCTAACGCGAATCGATGAGGCGCAAAAACGTATCACCGAGCTGTCGGGTAATGTGGTCAGTTTGCAAGAGGTGCTTAACGACAAGCGTTCGCGTGGTGCTTTTGGTGAGGTGCAGCTATCAGGTTTGGTCGCGAATGTACTGCCAGCAGATGCTTATGAGATGCAGGCAACCTTGTCTAACGGTAAGCGCGTGGACTGTCTGCTTAAGCTGCCAGAGCCAACGGGTAATGTGGCTATTGATGCCAAATTCCCGCTCGAGAGCTACAAGCGGATGATGGATATCGATGCGGCTGAGGTGGATCGCACAGCGGCAGCGGCGCAGTTCAAAAAAGACATCAAAAAGCACATCGACGACATCTCAAGTAAGTATCTGATCGCGGGTGAGACGGCTGATGGTGCGGTGATGTTCATTCCCGCAGAGGCGATTTTCGCCGAAATTCACGCCAGTTTCCCGGATCTTGTCGACGAATCGCAGCGAGCTCGCGTTTGGATGGTGTCGCCGACGACCTTGATGGCGGTGCTGACAACGGCTCGAGCTGTGCTCAAAGATGACGCGACGCGTAAGCAGATGCATATCATCCAAGAGCACCTGCGACGTTTGGCAGAAGACTTTTCGCGCTTCCAGAAACGAATGGATAACCTGTCCAAGCACATCGATCAGGCGCAAAAAGATGTCGGTGAAATTCACACCTCGGCGAGCAAAATCAGCAGTCGTTTTGAGAAGATCGATAAGGTCGAAATTCAAGCACCAGAGGATAAGCCGTCCTCGCTCCTCGACTGATTTGCGCAAATCGATGATTTGAGAGCGTTTTTTCTCTCAAGCCTTAAGGTTTTTAATACAGCTAACTATTGACCTCGCAGGCGAATATCAGTACTTTGCGATGTTTCGAATTGCCCGGTCTCACCGGGCATTTTTTCCTGATTTAGCGGGACATTCCCGCCAACCGGAGGTCACACGTGGAACTCAGTGGTGCTGAGATCGTCGTTCAGTCTTTGAAAGACGAAGGGGTAGAGTATGTTTGGGGTTACCCAGGCGGTGCTGTGCTGCATATTTACGATGCAATTTTCCAGCAGGAATCTGTCCGTCACATTCTCGTCCGCCACGAGCAAGCAGCGACTCACGCAGCAGATGCCTATGCACGTGCGACCGGTAAGCCAGGTGTAGCGCTTGTAACCTCAGGTCCTGGTGCGACCAATGCGGTTACCGGTATCGCAACCGCTTACATGGACTCTATTCCACTGATCGTGATTACCGGTCAGGTGCCAACACCCGTTATCGGTTCGGATGCATTCCAAGAGGTCGATACCATTGGTATTACCCGTCCGTGTGTAAAGCACAACTTCTTGGTTAAAGATCTTAAGGATCTCGCAATGACCATGAAGAAGGCGTTCCATATCGCAATGTCAGGCCGTCCGGGTCCTGTGGTTATCGATATCCCGAAAGACATTACTGATCCAAACATCAAGATCTCTTACGATTATTCTCAAGCTGTTGATATGCGTTCTTACGCTCCGGCTGAGAAAGGTCACTTAGGTCAGATTCGCAAAGCTGTCGACATGATGATGGAAGCGAAGCGTCCTGTGGTTTACACCGGTGGTGGTGTGGTTCTGGGTGAAGCATCCGATGAGCTTCGCGAATTGATTCAGCGTACGAACTTCCCAGTGACCAATACGTTGATGGGCTTGGGTGCATATCCTGCGACTGATGAGAAATTCCTTGGCATGCTCGGTATGCATGGTACCTACGAAGCCAACATGGCAATGCACGAAACTGACGTGTTGATCGCCATCGGCGCGCGTTTTGATGACCGTGTGACCGGCAAGCTTGCAAGCTTCTGTCCTGAAGCTCGCATCATTCACATTGATGTTGACCCTGCGTCTATCTCTAAGACGGTTCAAGTTGATGTGCCAATCGTAGGCCAAGTTAAGAGCGTGTTGACTGACATGCTAAGCATGATGGCTGAGCTCAACGTGAAAATGGATGAGCCAGCACTTGACGCATGGTGGAATCAGATTGGTGAATGGCGTTCTAAGAAGTCATTGAGCTATCGCCAGAGTGATGAGGTGATCAAGCCTCAGTTCGCGATGGAAACTTTGTACAAAGTGACCAAAGACGACGACTTCTACCTGACCTCAGATGTAGGTCAGCACCAGATGTTTGCGGCGCAGTTCTATCCGTTTGATAAGCCACGTCGTTGGATCAACTCAGGTGGTCTTGGCACCATGGGCTTTGGTTTGCCAGCTGCAATGGGTGTTAAACAAGCATTCCCAGATGCACACGTTGCGTGTGTGACTGGTGAAGCGTCTATCCAGATGTGTATTCAAGAGTTGGCAACCTGTAAGCAATACGATTTGCCAATCAAAATCATTCTGTTGAACAACGGCTACATGGGCATGGTTCGCCAGTGGCAAGAATTCTTCTACGATGGTCGTTACTCAAACTCTTACGTTGATGCTTTGCCTGACTTCAAAAAGTTGGCAGAGAGCTTTGGTCACGTGGGTATGACGATTGATAAGCCAGGTGATTTGGAAGCGGCTTACCGTGAAGCGTTCGCCATGACAGATCGTTTGGTCTTCATGAATATCATCATCGACCCAGAAGAAAACGTATACCCAATGATTGCTAACGGTAAAGGTCATCACGAGATGCACTTGTCACCGCACCAAGATACGGATCGGGAGTTGGCATAATGCGTCACATCATTTCCATTCTGTTAGAAAACGAAGCGGGCGCTTTGTCGCGTGTTGCAGGTTTGTTCAGTGCGCGTGGTTACAACATCGAATCATTGACTGTTGCTCCAACCGAAGATGCGACTTTGTCGCGTATGACCCTGGTAACTACCGGCGATGACCAAATCGTTGAGCAAATCACCAAGCAGCTTAATAAGTTGGTTGATGTGGTTAAGTTGGTTGATCTGTCTGAAGGCCCGCACATTGAGCGCGAACTGATGATGATCAAAGTGCGTGCAGAAGGTCCAATGCGTGAAGAGCTTAAGCGCTTGGCGGATATCTTCCGTAGCAACATTATTGATGTCACCTCGAATAGCTACACCATCGAGATGACAGGTGACGGCGACAAGTTAGACGCCTTCATCGCATCGCTAGATAGCGATCTTATTATCGAGACAGTGCGCTCAGGTCCGTTAGGCATTGCGCGCGGCGGTAAGCGTCTGTCTGTTTAACTTTTATTTATTTCGATTCAGGAAGCATTCCCATGGCTGTAAACATTTACTACGACAAAGACTGTGACATCTCAATCATCAAAGGGATGAAGGTCGCAATTTTGGGCTACGGCTCACAGGGTCACGCACACGCGAACAACCTGAAAGACTCAGGCGTCGATGTGGTTGTTGCATTGCGTCCAGGTTCTGCTTCTGCAGCAAAAGCTGAAGCGGCTGGCTTGTCAGTTGCAACCGTTGAAGACGCAGTAGCAGCTTCAGACTTGGTGATGGTTCTGACTCCAGATGAGTTCCAGTCACAGTTGTACCGTGATCAGATCGAGCCAAACCTTAAGAAAGGCGCAACGTTGGCGTTCGCTCACGGTTTTGCGATTCACTACAACCAAATCGTTCCTCGTGAAGATCTTGACGTTGTGATGATTGCGCCTAAAGCGCCAGGTCACACTGTACGTAACGAGTTCACTAAGGGCGGCGGTATCCCTGACTTGATCGCGGTTGCACAAGATGCATCGGGTAAAGCTAAGCAAGTTGCTATGTCGTACGCATCAGCAATCGGTGGTGGTCGTACCGGTATCATCGAAACAACCTTCAAAGATGAGACTGAAACTGACTTGTTCGGTGAGCAGGCGGTATTGTGTGGTGGTGCTGTTGAGTTGGTTAAAGCAGGTTTCGAAACCTTGACCGAAGCGGGTTATGCACCTGAGATGGCTTACTTTGAGTGTTTGCACGAGCTGAAGTTGATCGTTGACCTGATGTACGAAGGTGGCATCGCGAATATGAACTACTCAATCTCAAACAATGCTGAGTACGGCGAGTATGTTACTGGCGAGCGCGTTATCAACGAACAATCTCGTGAAGCGATGCGTGAGTGTTTGCGTAACATCCAGACTGGTGAGTACGCGAAGAAGTTCATCTTGGAAGGTATGTCTAACTACCCAGAGATGACTGCACGTCGCCGTTTGAACGCAGCTCACCCAATCGAGCAGACTGGTGAGAAGTTGCGCGGCATGATGCCTTGGATCCAGAAGATCGTTGATAAGTCTAAGAACTAATCTGCACTTCTAGACGAGTTAAAAGGCCGCACGTGTTGCGGCCTTTTTCTTTTAACCGCCTGATGTAAACGCTAGAAAAGCCATTATATTCTGGAGTGTGAAAATATTTGATTCCCCGGATTTAAAAGACGAATAAGAGTCAGGTAAGTAAAGAAGTAACTTCTCATATACGTAATTTTCTTGACGTTAAATTACTGAATAAAGAACTTTTAGTGGCTTA
>Ga0255765_1002181_pt1 | contig 22674 bp, 19 predicted proteins | sample 041ome_8_FD_179965 | JGI IMG/M metagenome (GOLD analysis project Ga0255765, IMG submission 179965) | Coastal salt marsh microbial communities from the Groves Creek Marsh, Skidaway Island, Georgia - 041407BS metaG (version 2) | ecosystem: Environmental > Aquatic > Marine > Intertidal zone > Salt...
GCAGGATGAATGGCAGATTGAAGATGAACAGTTGATCATTGATGGTCCATTCAAATATGATATCATAGACAAAACTCAATACAATAAAATTTACATAGAAAACTGGCAACCACCAAAGGAGGAAACAGATGCCCAAGGCAAAGAAGAAAACTAAAAAAGTAAGCAGTAAGAAGAAAAAAGAATTGGTCAAAGCCATAAAAAATCCTACAAGATGGTGGAAATTAGACTTTGGGAGATACGGCGGAGAAGTTGCCATGGGAGAAATCACAGAAGCACAGTTCAGTTTCTGGGAAGGCAAGGACGATGACTTTGCACAGTACATGAACGATAGAGGATTTGATCCAGCAGAAGCCAACGAGAAATATGGTGTGCCTGAGGATGCAAGATTTGACAAAGAATTTTATGAGTATGAGGATATTGTACACACATCAGGACCTGAACTGTCTGATGGACAACTGATGACTATTACAGAAGTAGACGAACAAGGCAACAGTTTACAAAACGAGGATGGCAGTTTTGTAGAAGACATTCAAATTCCTATGGAGCATTTTAAAAAGAAAGGCATCAAAGTGGTATGTGCAGGAGAACATCATTCGGGATCTGATAGTTGCAAAGACAAGTATTACATATTTGGTCAGTATTTTAACAAAGGTGGATGGTACACAGAAGAGTTGATAAAAACTGACCACAGAGGACTTGACTTTAAAAAAATGGAAATAGATTATGAAAACTGCGATGGTTTCAAGGTATTCCATTCTGTGAAGTATAATGCAGTGGATTATTTTTTACAAGAAGATTCCACAGGAAAGAGTTCAACATTCTATGTGATGGAAGGTGATGACGTTTAATGCAACGACACGAAATATTTCCTGTACCTATATGGCAATTCGAATACAAACAAGCAGAGACATTTAAAGAAACATCTGTACCACTATTCAAAGATATAGAACAAAAAAATCCTAATTCTAATGTGAAATATACTATGGATGGGTATACAAGTTTTGGCCCTATTACAAATATTTTAGAGTTTGATGAGTGTAAAGATTTAAAAAACTTTATAATGGGTAATGTGGTAGAAGCAGTCAAGGACTTGGGGTTGGAAGGTTATTGTAATCTGACTGGTAGTTGGTTCAATATTAATAGAAAATACAGCAGTCATGGTGAACACAATCATATTCCAGATACAATCAGCGGGATATACTATGTACAAGCAGAAGAAGATGATGCTAGAATATCATTTCATGATCAAAATAAAAACAGTAATTGGCCTTGGAAGATTGGTGTAATAGAAACATCTTACACAAAAAACATAATCAGTTTCAAACCACAAACAGGTAGATTATATCTTTTTCCTAGTTACATAACACACTCTGTCGAGCAACAACTTAAAGATAAAGAAAGGATAAGCATCAGTTTTAATGCTTATGTACAGTAAATGAAATCATACACAGTAGACATCAAAGTGGGTGACAAAGTGGAAGTAGGACGTTTTAGAAATGTACAAGCCACAGTCAAATCCATTGAAACAGATGAACATGGACAACCTGTTATTGTTACTTCCAAAGGCAAAAAGAAGTTGTTCAGTTGTAGACTGATGAAGTTGTCACCTGGAGCAAAAACCCCAAAACAGATCCTTTTAGAAAGAAATCGAAAGAAAAAGTCTTGATTTTTACTTCAAGAGACTATATATCAGTTATAGTATGGAAGAAACTCAAGAAATAAAAAGACCCACAATACAAGAACGAATCAAAAAAAGAGTCCACGAGATATTGGAACCTATTGAAGATTGGTTGGATAGATATCTAACACACCCAGACAAATTCAATCCAGACAAATTCAAATTGATAGACATATTTAAAAAACAACAAGTAGGTGGTGTTCATGCTAGAAAAATAATGGAAATGTATGAACCACAATATCAAGAGTACAAAGAACTATTGACACTGCGTTCTAAAAATTTAAAGTTTAAAGAAATCACAGATGAAGAAGATCACGACTCTGATGACAGACAACTGTTGGAATCCTATGAAGATGTGGATGATGAAACAATTCAAAAAGGAATAAGAGCATATGATAATATCTTTGAAGCCTGTGACAGAATGATCGATATTGCCAATGCCAATCGTAAACCTCGTAAAAAGAAAGAGAAATCTCCAGAAAAATTAGTAGCAAAACTACAATACAAAAAACAAGATGAAAAATTGCAGGTGCAATCAATAGATCCAACAGAAATTATCTATGCTGAAGCACTGTGGGTGTACAATACTAAAACAAGAAAGTTGGGTCATTACAAAGCAAAAACATTGGATCCGAGAGGAATGAATAGACCAGGCACAGGGCTAATGGTAAAAGGCACATCAATCAAAGGATTTGATGAAGAAAACAGCATTCAAAAAACACTCAGAAAACCTGAGGAGCAGTTGAAAGAATTCGCAAATTCAGGCCCTAAAAAGGTGCTGGAATTCTATGATGCTATTAAAACCATGGGTGTAAAACTCAATGGTAGAGTCAATGAGGAAGTCATTTTGTTAAGAGCAGTTAGATAAATAACTGTATATGAGCATTAGAGACGACATTATTTCAATCAAAAACGGGTTAGTGACATTGGGTGACGCAATCGAAAACCTAAGTGTACACGCATCTGCTGATGATCAAGTTGTAAATTCTAGTAAATCTATCAATTTTGATGGATCAGAGAAAAACACAATTTACGGAAAAGGACTACAATGGAGTGGATTCGGCAATACAAAAATGCTGAACTTCCAAAAAGATCCTGACAGATTGTGGAGTTCAAACACAATAGATCTTCACAGAGATGCTCATTATTCTATAGACAACACACTGGTTCTTTCAACTGAAGAATTAGGTCCTACAGTTAAGAAATCAAATCTTAGATCAGTTGGCATATTAAACGGATTAGCAGTAAACGGCGATATGAACATTGATCAATTTGTTTTCTGGAACTCAGGTATGAGTAGATTGGGAGTTGGTATAGAACAATCAAACGGACAGTTATCCGTGGCATCAAACTATGTTGAATTTATTGTTCAACCCAATGATGTAGATGCCGAAGTAGGAACTTATACTACACACGACTTAAGAATTCAAACAGACAGCACAGACAGAATAGTTGTTAAAGCCAATGGCGATGTGACTATCGGAACACAAGGTGGCAATGACAAGAAAGTCAAAATACATGGCAAACTTGGTATTGGTATCAATAACATCAGAGATGATGCTAGTTTTGAAGTTGCTGGTCCTGTGAGAATGGATGGTAAACGATTCAGTGTTGCGGACGATGTTCCAACAATGGGTGTTCACGCAAAAGGCGATATTGTGTGGAATTCTAATCCTGTCCCAGGCAGTGTCGTTGGATGGATCTGTGTTTTAACAGGTACACCAGGCGAATGGAAAAGTTTCGGAAATATTTCTCAGTAAAAAAATCAGTAGGTGTTTGGGTGTGGCTTGGAAGACTTGCTCCACTAACAGCACTAATCATACTATGTGTAGTTTTGGTTTTTGACCTAAACACTTGGTTGCATCTTGTTTTAATGACCATTGGAATTTCTTTTGCCATCACAGCATTCACTTGGTGGTGGTGGGTAATTTATGCTGTTAAAGATATATTCAGATTATTAAATGATGCCAACAAAAGATTTGCTGATGTGTTGAACGAATTAAAATCTATCAAAAAAGAATATATCAGCAGAAAAGATATCAAAAGACGTTAATAATCAAACAATTTCTTTTTGTACTCAGCATCCATATAATCATAATAACTGCTCTTTTCAAGCACTCTTCTAGCAGTATCCAATTTTTTTCTTTTTTGAACCAGCATTAAATTGTGTTTGCCGTTGCCTGTGGCTACATTTTTTATTCTTGTGTTAGCATCTTTATGATCAGGCAAAAAAACATATGTATGATGTTTCTGTTTTAATTGCTGGGCATACTGTTCCATTTTCTTTTTGGACATTTGTCGAGGTAAAACAAAGATCGTAACATCTTGAGTACATAATTTTACATCAACATCCTGATCGCAAATCACTTCCCAACTGCCTTTTTCAGCATATGGACAGATGCTGAGTCCGTTCAATTGCTTTCTGGGTTTGACAATTTCAGCCAACCACTCAGCCACATCTGTGTAAATAGAATTGTTCATTATATGGTTATTTAATATGTTAGTGATTGGAAACGGCGAGAGCCGATTAGGAATAGATATTCAAAGTTTAAAACTGCCCACGGTGGGCTGTAATGCTATCTTCAGGGACATAAGAGTGGATCATTTAGTGTGTTGTGATAGACGCATGGTGCGTGAAGCACTCAACCATCCCAATGCGGATGAAAGTTGTCTATACACAAGACAGGAATGGTATGAAGAATTCGGAGTATTTCCTGTGCCAGATGTGCCTTACAAAGGAGATTCAAGACAGGATGATCCTTGGCACTGGGGTACAGGACAATATGCTCTATTGGTTGCTCTACATTATGCAGTGACTGAATACATTCATATTATAGGATTTGATCTGTTTGGTGTGGAAGGTTATGTGAATAATGTTTATAAGGATACCAAATCCTATTCCGATTCAGCCAAACAGCCAGTGGATCCATCATACTGGATCTACCAAAATAAAAAGATATTTGAACACTATTCAAAACAAAACTTCAACTACTATGTGGAAGAAAATTTCCAAACACCGGAAAGTTGGAAAAATATACCAAATTTAAAAATAATACCATTGACAGATTTACAAAAAAGTATTATAATTTAAACTTGACAAGCACAAATTATTTTTGTATAGTTAAACATATGAGGTCTCAACGTCAACCCTCTTTAAACATTCTGCCGTTGGAAAAGGAAAACATATGAAACATTATAGTACAAAACACTACGGACACAACATTGGATTATCGGCAGTGTTCCGTCAACCAAATGCAGATCATTCACACTGCCATCTGCTACATGGTTATTCATTAGCATTTACATTCACGTTTGGTTGTGATGAACTGGACAACAAGAACTGGGTGGTCGACTTTGGAGGACTAAAACCTTTGAAGGCTTGGTTGGAAGATCAGTTCGATCATAAACTTTGTTTGGATTTAGATGATCCACACATTGATAAATTTAGAGAACTACAAGAACTGGATCTAGCAGAAATTAGATTTTTCAAAGGAGTAGGTGCAGAAAAATTTGCAGAACACGCCTTTAACTTTGCTGACAAATACATTAGAGAGAAAACAAATAATCGTTGTTATGTGGTTAGAGTGGAGTGTGCTGAGCATGGAGCCAATTCTGCTATATACGAAGCATAATGATCAACTACATTGTCTGTCTTAAATGGGGAAACAAGTATGGTCCAGAGTATGTGAATACACTGGAACAAATGGTGCGTAGATATTGTACACTGCCATTTGAATTTGTTTGCTTCACAGAAAATCCCACAGGACTCAATCATACAGTTAAAGTGATGCCACTGCCAACATCTTATGGAGTTAATGGTTGGTGGCACAAACCTTTACTGTTTAATCCCAGTCTTCCTCTACAAGATCCACAGGGCACAATTTTGTACATAGATTTAGATGTTATTATTTTTAGAAGTATAGATAATCTATTCACATACAAACCAGGTGAGTTTTGTGTGATTAGAGATTTTAATAGATGTAACAATCCTGCCTGGAATAAATTTAACAGCAGTGTGGTACGATGGAACATTGGACAGCATCCACAAATTTATCGAGATTTTATAAAAGACCCATCTAGTCCTGTGCGTAGATTTCATGGAGATCAGGATTGGTTATTTGCTCAAGTGAAAAGAGATTTTAGTTTTTGGCCCGACGAATGGATACAGAGTTACAAATGGGAAATGCGAGGAAAGCCTCCCATGGTGCGTAATAAAGACGGCATTAAAGATTTTGTCTCTCCAGGCGTGCCTAAAATACATCCTGAAACATCTATTGCTGTGTTTCACGGTGACCCTCAACCTAAACATTGCCAGGATCCCTGGTGTAAGGAGAATTGGAAATGAACTACAACATAGCAAATATGTTCGCAACACCTGTGCTACGATTCGATTTTAAAGAGCACAAAGATAATAAAAAATTATTGGAATTGATAGAAGTATGGAAAACCAAACCGCACGGGCTAGTGAGTGGTGCTGAAAGCAGTTATTTGAAAGGTGATCATCACATATTAGATCACGAAGATGTAAAAGATTTAAAAGCAGACTTCCAAAAAGCCGTTGATGTGTATTGTGATAAAGTTGGATTACCAAACAATATAAAAATATCAATGAGTTGGTTTAACAAGTTAGGAAAAGGTCAAAGTGTTCAAATGCACAGACACGAAGTAAGTATTGTGAGTGCGGCATATTATCCAAAAGTGGATCAAGGCAGTGTGGGATTAAATTTTATTTCTCCTTTACAACCTTATAGAATGCACGAACTTTTTTCTAAAAACACAGAATACAACAATAAAAGTGTGGAAGTACCTTGCGAACAAGGAATATTGTATCTTTTCCCTTCATGGTTAGAACATTTTTCTAATCCTAATCAAACTGATGAAAGAATAACTATCAGTTTTAACACAATGTACGTTTGACATATACCAAAATATATGCTATAATAAAGCATGATTAGACGTATTGGATTCTGCTGTCAATGGTTCCACCATGATAGATCTCTTAAGAAAAAACAACTAGAAGAAATAGAAAGACCAATGAACACACGTTCAACCACAGTGCGTTGGTTAAATGAACACAAAGCAGATGCTGAAGAAAAATTGGCATTTGTGTTCAAACACAACATTGACGGTATTAAAAATTTAATTTTAAAAGTTTCAACACTGCCAGAGAGTAGACGTATGTGCAGAATTTCATCTCCCATACTGCCTGTGGCAACAGAAAATACCTGGAGATATTATTGGGACAAACCAGATGTTATACAATATTGTGAAAAACATTTTGCTGAAGCAGGTGACTTGGCAAGAAAACACAACGTGAAGATCAGTTTTCATCCAGGACAATTCACAGTGTTAGCCAGCGACAATGAAGACATTGTGGAAAGAAGCATAGACGAATTTGAATATCATGTGCGTATGGCACGTTGGATGGGCTTTGGTAAGTCTTTCCAAGATGGCTGTAAAATTAACGTACACATATCCGGCAGACAAGGACCTGAAGGTATCATTAAAGCAATACCAAGAATGTCTCCAGAAGCACGTAACCTACTCACAATAGAAAACGATGAAATGGGTTGGGGTTTAGAATCCAGTTTAGAATTAGAAAAACACTGTGCATTAGTTTTAGATATACATCACCATTGGGTGAGAACAGGTGAATACATTCAAGCCACAGACGATAGAGTGAAAAGAGTTGTGGACTCATGGCGTGGTGTCAGACCAACCATGCACTATTCTTACAGCAGAGATGAATGGTTAGCACCTGCATATCCTAATGCAGAAGATATGCACAAAGAAATTCATGATATGCAGACACTGTTGGACAAAGGTTGTAAAAAACAAAAATTACGAGCTCACAGCGAACTGTTGCCCAATCGTGCTGTGAATGAATGGGCACTGTCATTTTTACCTCAATTGGACATACAAGTAGAAGCCAAAGCGAAGAATCTTGCCGCAGAGCAACTGCACAATCAGGCTGTGGAACTTGGTTTAGTGTAGCGATAAATATCTACATGAAACTAGAACAGATTACAGAATCAAAAAAGAATAGAGAATCCAAATTAGAAGCAGTGAAACTGCCTTACAAAATGTCAGAACTTTCACCAGTGCTGTCTGAAGAAAATATAGATTATCATTACAATGTGCTGACCAAAGCATATGTGAGAAGATACAACGATGGTGAAGGTGATCCAGATTTTAACTATGGTGGAGCAAAACTTCACAATATGTTTTGGAGTCAACTACAAGCACCTCGTCCAGGCAACAAACCCACAGGTGATATAAAAAATTTAATAGAAGCAACTCACAAGTCATTTGAAGACTTCAAAAAAGAATTGATAAGAACTGCCATGACCATACAAGGTTCTGGTTGGGTGTACATTGCCAAAAACGGTTCTATCAAAACCACACCAAATCAATCATACAAAACCGACATATTGATGCCAATTGATATGTGGGAACATTCATTTTCGGATTATGTTCCTGCCAAGGATGCCAAGAAGAAATATCTTGAAGGCATTATGAGAATAATTAATTGGGAGTCAATCAATTTAAGATTGCAATCTTAAAAGAAGGAGACCAATATGATAAATCAAATCCAAAAATGGATCAATGCTAGAATCAAAGAAAGAACAACCTTAGACGGTGCTCTTTTAATTGCGGCTGGCGTTTCATTTTTAATTTTCAAACCAATCGCGGCAATTGTGGCCTACGCGGCAATTGTATACGGTGCTTGGACAATTTGGAAGTCAGAGTAATTACAATTTACTGATAGGAATGTCACTGGATGCGTTCATACCCAATACCTGTCTTTGTTTAACGCCTTGTTGTTGAGCAAAACGTTTTGGGTCGCATTCAGTACAAACGTGTTTGTAAAAGTTGGTGAGACGCTTTTTTTCAATTTTTCCTTTTGCTCTTAAAAATTCAGAAGCACACACATCACACTTGAACGCATAATAGGTTTTAGTGCGTTTGCATTGGTGTTTTATACCCAACTTACTGACACGTTCAGATTCGGTCTTAACCTTTTTTTCTCCTAAATACATACATTTATTTACATTAGCATTTGTAAAAATTCCATAAATACAACAGACGAGGACACTATTTTATGCCCATTTTGACACTTACTGCTTCAGCACAAAATAAAGTTAAAGATTTGTGTAGTAGCAACAGCAAATATGCTGTAAGATTGGGTATTAGAGGAGGTGGCTGTGCTGGTTTCTCCTATGATTGGGGATTTGCTGACGAGAATGAAATTGAGTCAGGAGATGAAATTATAGAAGTAGAAGGCGGCAAACTAGTGATAGACAGTCACAGTGTGATGTACTTGTTTGGAACTGAAATCGATTATGTGAATGAAGTATTTGGTTCACAATTTGAGATACACAATCCCAACACCAAAAGTGCTTGTGGTTGTGGCGAAAGCATTCAGTTTGATATGGATAGGATAAATGGCTAAACAGTTTATTAATATTGGTATTGAAGGTAACGATGGTACAGGTGATAGTATCAGAGATGCGTTTAATAAAACCAATGAAAACTTCACAGAATTATATGCTGTCTTTGGACAAGGCGGTCAAATAGGTTTCACATCATTATCGGACACACCTAATCAATTAGGTGCAAATAAAATTCCAGTTTCTAATTCTGCCGGCACTGCCCTTGAAATGAAAGGCATTGCAGGAGCAGGACTGTCTGTAGATTACACAGATGCCAACAACATTATTTTAACTGTAGACTCTATCAGTGTTGACTCCGATATATCACCAGATTTAGGTGGACCATTGAATGCAAATAATTTTGCTATTGGTAATGTTGGATTAACTCAAACTGCTGTAAACGATTTTAATTCTACTCATGGAACAAATATTACACTAGATGATTTAGTAATCAACAAAGGTTATGCTGATAGAAGATATTTAAGAAGTTCAGGTGTGGGTGGTGTAGCAGGAGAAGTAAGAATTAGACCAGAACCTATCAATGCATCAGAATACACAAAAACTATCACAGCATATGTGAGTGGAAATTTAAACATTCCTGCACATGGTTTTACAACAACTTCTAATGGTTTACCTTTTGTTTATAATTCTACTGGAACAGATGCTTCAAATGTTGTAAGTGGAACAAATTACTATATTAGATATGTAGATGCTAACACTATATCTTTACATTCATCATCTGCAGAAGCAACCAACGACAACGATGCAACAAGAATAAAAATTATAGTATCAGGTGGAACAGGCGCTCAAACAATTACTGATGGAGCATATGACTCTACTCTGTCTGGAAATTATCTATCTACAGAAGCAATTCAAAGAACATCAGCAGTAAGACGCCAAGGTGATTCTATGACCGGGCCTCTTTACTTGAGCGATCACCCAGGTGATTTAGCAGGTGGTGGTACTCCAAATGGTGAATCAGATTTACAAGCGGCTTCTAAGTATTACGTAGATACAACTTCTTACGCATCAACAACTAATCTATTTGTAAGTCAAGATGGTGATGATACAATGCAAGGTGTACCTGCTGACAAGTATGGAAGATCATTGGCATATGCTTACAAAACAATTTCTGCCGCGGCAAGAAGAGCTGAACAAATTATAGCAACAGCACCATTTGGTGTTGGACCTTACACTCAAATTATAACCTACAATGGTGGTAATTTTAATTCAACTGTACAATCTGCACAAATAACTTCATCAACAGGACAAACTCAATTGAAGTTTTTAATGGATGCCAACAGACAATTCATTATCAAAGAAACTGTTGCATATGTTAACGCAACATATCCAAATTTTTCTTACAACATAGCAACGTGTGAAAGAGATTTAGGACTGATACAAGATGCTGTTGTGCTTGATGTTTTAGGAGGCTTAACAGCCAACAGTCAATCTATACAGGCGGCAAAGAGATATTATTCTTCAAACAGCGGACTAAAAGCAATCAAACAACAATTAACTGAAACGTTGGGTGCTATTCAGTTTGCACAAAGTTTAATTGTTAATAACATTTTAACAAACACAGCACCAGGCACATTGTATCAACAAGCAGTGTCACAAACTATCGATATCACTAAAATTGTTCCACAATCAGGCAAAGACTCTGCCAATGCAAAATTTGAATTGATTAAAGGAATAATTCAAAATTATGATTACGTCACAACATTGGTTGATGGTAGCACATACACAATTACAATTTCAAATGGCAACACAGGATTCGTAGATCAAAACCAACCTAACAACAAAGATCTAGTTCCAGGCAAATTAATCAGAGGTAAAACTTCTGGAGCAGTGGGTGAAATTGTTTCTGTCACAGCAGGCGCAAGTGTAGACACAGTTCAAATGTTCTTAAAAGAACCTAGAGAATTCACTGTTGGTGAAGAAATGGAATTTGGTAACAAAGTAAAAGATGCTCAAATCACAATCAGAGTTGAATCAGGCATATACGAAGAACACTTACCGATCAAGTTACCTGCCAACACATCTATTAAAGGAGATGAATTTAGAAGAACAATTATCAGACCACTTGATGCTGTTTCACAATCACCTTGGGCAAACATTTATTTCTACAGAGATACAACATTTGATGGACTAGTGCTTGGCACACAGGCATTTGCATATCATTACGCTGAAGATCCATCCAAGCCTATTAATACATCAGTACCTCAAGGAGATCCTGCTTACAATCCTGCTATCAACAACAAGGAGATGGATGTATTCTTGATGAACGATGCGTCAGTGGTAAGAAACATCACATTCCAAGCACATGGTGGATTTGCTGAAGTATTGGATCCTGATGGACAAGTTTTAACCAAATCACCATATACTCAAACGGCTTCTTCATTCTCTCAGAGTGTTAACGCAAAATCATTCAGAGGTGGAATGTATGTGGATGGTTATGCTGGTAATGTTGAAATGCGAGTTGTAGGATTAAATTCTGCTTTCAGTCTCGAAGTTGCTTCACTGCCAGGAACAGGTTTATTTTTACGCAAACCTCAAATGCCTGCACCATTTTACATTGATGGAGCAAGATATCAAGTTGCCGCAATCACTAATTATGATCAATCGGCAGGTACTGCAACATTATTATTAGCATCTAATTCAAACAGTGGTAACGGTTGGGATGGCACATATCCAACACCTTACAATATTATTGTACAAACAGCAGGTAATAGATCTTTACTTGCAAATGACTTTGTACAGATAAACGATTTAGCATATGGACTTGTGGCAACGAATGGTGGTTTATCTGAACAAGTTTCTACTTTCACTTATTACTGTCACATAGCGATGTACGCCAATGCAGGAGGTCAGATTCGTGCATTGAACTGTTCATCTGCACACGGTGACTTTGGTTTAGTTGCTGAAGGTTCTAATCCAAATGAAAAAATCGATGCTATCACATTGAGTGATAATATGACACAATCCGGTATAGTGTTCAACGATGGCTCAGTTAATTTTGCTCAACCGGCATTGGGCACAGCAGTATATCTTTATGATTTAGAATACATACCTTATAACAATTCAGAAATAGAGATTGATCACGGTGGTGCAATTGGTGTTGTGAGATACGAAGTAACCAATGTTGAAACTACTGTGGCGCCTAGTCAACCTGCCACCAGAGATGGTACAGTTTATAAAATTAACCTTGGAACTGCTGGATCAGACAACACATCTACCACTGGATTGAAAGATGCTTTAGTAGATGGACAAATTGTCACAATCAGATCATCTAGATCATTCAAATTTGAAGATTTAGAAGATGTTTCACCAACCAGACCATCCACAGCGATTGTGTTTGATGAATACACTGATGCTGTTTACAGAAGTATTTCATTCCAAACAAATGATCCAGTAGGAACACCACTTGCTAATGATGAATCAATCATTGGAATGGATTCTCCTTTTGACACTGTCAAAATGAACGTGAACATGACTGAAGTGGTCAACAACACCTACGCAGGTGCTGGTACCACAATGGGTAACACACCAGGCGATGTGGTGATTGCTATTGATCAATTAACTCAACAATCAGACATCAACAGATTAAATGCTGGAGATATGATATTTGGTTGGGACGGAAAAGTTCACAGAATTACTTCATACACAGATAGAAGCACGTATGCCACAATCACAATTCAAGATGTGAATGATGTTAATGCTACTCCTATTGGAGCAGGATTACAAAGTTCAATGTACAGATTGAATCAGTCCATAAGCCTAAGAGCAAACCTTGCCTCAGGTGAAACAGGAACTTTAACAGTATCAATTTCAACTTGTAGAGCCACAGGACACGATTTCTTAGACATAGGAACGGGTGGTTTCAACACTACTAACTATCCAAATGTGATTTACGGAGATCCACAAGAACCTGTACAAGCACAGGAAGTGGATGAACGAGGCAAAGGACGTGTGTTCTATGTGAGCACTGACCAAGACGGTTTCTTCCGTGTGGGTAAATTCTTCACAGTTGACCAAGGTACAGGTTCAGTTACATTCTCGGCTTCAATTGCATTGAGCAACTTGGATGGTATTGGATTTAAACGTGGTGTTGTGGTTGCAGAATTTTCAAGTGACACAGCAATGACTGACAACTCTTCTGACACTGTGCCTACAGAATCAGCAGTGCGTGGATATGTCAACAGAAGATTACATTGGGATCACAACAATCAATTGGTGTCAAATCCAATTGGCGCAGGTGCTGTGGCAAGAGATGGTTCTACACCATTCACAGACAATATTTCAGCAGGTGGATTTAAGTTACAGAATTTACAAGACCCAGGTGTAAATCAAGATGCCGCAACAAAATCTTATGTGGATCAAATCAATTATCAAACAGATGAAGTGGTTGATAATAGAGACGTCAATATTATTACTCCAATTCAAGCAGGACAACTGTTGGTATTCAATGGAGCAAAAAGAATTTACACAACTCCAGCAGACAATGGTTTATTTGCTGGCGGTGAAACAATCACAGGATCTAACTCAGGAGCAACAGGTGTTATCTATGATTTAATTCAAGCACAGGTTCCAGGTTACGGACTAGCAACAAGAATCTCATACAATTTAACATCGGTAGCAGACTTCAGTCTTAATGACACAATAAACAATGGTTCAGGTGTAACTGCTGATGTGATTGACACTGGCATCAACGAAATTGGAAACGGTGTAGAAGATGCTCAATCAGATGTTACTGTGACTGCCAGCAGATCAAATTCTGAAACCACAATCAATTTCCAATTGAATGCTGGATCAATTATTAACGCAGATGTATCAGCAACTGCGGCAATCAGTCAAAGCAAACTGTCAATGCAGGCGGCGACCACAAGAGCCAATGATACAGGAATTACTCAAGCAGATTTAGGATTGGCAAGTTTTGATTCAGGCGACTTCACAGTAACCAACGGTTGGGTTACACTGAAAAGTGGATCAGTTGACTTGGCAGACTTACCTGAATTGGACAACTTCTTCTCTTATGGTAGAAACACAGCAGGTACTGGTGCTCCAGAAAAAGTTTCATATTCATCTATTGTAGGCAATGGTGGTGGATTAGAAGACGGCGACTTTGTAAGTGAAGTGGGTGTTGCGGCAGATCCTGGTTCAGCATTGATTAAAACAGGTGCTACAACTTATGCTTACACAAATGTTTCTCAAACAGGAGAAGCCAACAGTATTACAAAAACAGATGCATCAGGTCAGTTGGATGTCGGTTCATTAGCAATTGACGGCACATTAATTTTCGACACATCAGCATCAACACTGCAAGTGACAACACCTGGTGGACAAATAGTTTATGGTGTGATTGGATCAAATGTGGACAACACACAACACACATTCACAGGAAATAGATTTGGATTTGGTGGAGCAGATGCTTCTCCTTCACCTAGCAATAATAATGGATCAGCACAAAACACAGATCCAGCGATTGCTTCCACATACATTTACACCAAGTACATCGAATCAGATGCCAAAACTGCCAACTTCACAGGAGTGGCATTTGGATCCAGCAACCCATACATTGTGAGTCTGGATGAATCATCAGAAGGAAAAATTGCTTTCGTGGCAGATGGTGTGGTTCCAATTATTGCCACAACACAGGGTATTATTCCTGGCAGTGACAACATGGATGTTGGTTCAACAGGCAAACGTTATTCAACCATGTATGCCAATGTGTTTGATGGTGTGGCCACTTCGGCTCAATACGCTGACTTGGCAGAGAACTATCTAGCAGATGACTCATATGATGTGGGCACAGTTTTAATATTCGGTGGTGAAGCAGAATTAACCACAACAGGTGTTAAAAATGACACCAGAGTGGCAGGTGTTGTTTCAGAAAATCCAGCATACTTGATGAACAATTCACTTGAAGGAGACCATGTCACAGCATTGGCTCTAACAGGAAGAACCAAAATCAAAGTGGTGGGAATCATACAAAAAGGTGACCTATTGGTGAGTTCAACCACACCAGGTTACGCAATTAGAAACAATGATGCCAAAGCAGGCACAATTATTGGTAAAGCAATACAAAACAAAGATGATGCTGGTGAAGGCATTATCGAAGCAGTGATAGGTAGAGTATAATGGCACAAAAAATTATAAATGTAGGAACAGACGCCAACTACGGTGACGGCGAACCGCTAAGATCCGCATTCATCAAAGTGAATGAAAACTTCACTGAAGTGTATGCTGAGATATTAGAGGGTAGAGACAGCAACGTGGTGGGCAGTGATTCAACCATCTTGGTTGATGCTGAGAACAACAAAATCAATCTTGACGGCACAGTGAAAGGTGATATTATTCCAGACACCAATGTGGCTTATGATATTGGTTCTGCCACAAAAAGATTTAAAGATTTATATCTCTCAGGCAACACCATCAATTTGGGTGGCACAGCAATCAGTGTTGAGAGTGGTGAATTAAAATTGGGTGGTGTTAAAATTCCAAGTCAAACAGACTTGGACTCATCAATCGCAGATGTCACAGCAGGCAAATTCAGTTTCAATATCACAGGCGATGATTCCACAGTGAGAACTGTGCAGTCAGGATCAAACATTTCAATCAAAGGTGGAGCAAATATCACCACTGCCAGTGATGTGGATGGCAACATCACAATCACAGGACCAGATTTAAGTTCATATCTCACAGCAGAAACATCACACGCAGATGTGGTGGTGGATGGAGATTTCACATCATCAGGATTTATGAAAACTGATGGAGCAGGCAATTATTCTGTGGATTCAGCAACTTATCTTTCAGCAATTACTTTAGGTCAGGTCACAGGCGTTGACATCAACAATCCACAAGACAATCAAGTGTTATCATACAATGCAGGTTCAGGAGATTGGGTCAATGCCAATGGCAGTGAACCCAAAACTTATTCCATAGCCAATGGTGATTGGACTAATGGTATCTCAATGGCGGGTATCAACAACAGAATTACATTACTTCACCCAACACCATTTTCTGCAACAGGAAGTGTGGTGGGCACGTGGTACTATTATCTGTACAATCTCAAAGCAGGAGATCAGATCACTGTGCATTTCAACAACAATAATAGTCCTGGAGGAGGTCCAATCGATATAACCCAAACATTGACTGTAACAAGCACCAGTTATTTTGGTTATACTTCTTTGTTAATAGATGTCACTGGACACAGTTTCACAGACATCTACAACATTGATTCCATCACATTTGAACACCCAGATGGTCACGTGGGTTTGGGACAAGATCCCTTTCCAAGATTGGGCGGTGATCTATACACCCATGGTTACGCGATAAGAACTCCACAGTATGGCATGGATCTTGTTTTGGATCCAGACGGTCCAGGTGCTGTGGATGTGAGCACCAGCAAAATTATCAATGTGGTAGATCCCACAGATCCACAAGACGCGGCTACCAAGGCCTACGTGGATGCCAACGCAGGAGGTGGCACAACAATTAATAACAATGCTGACAATAGAATTATTACAGGAAGTGCTACTGCTGATACCCTAAATGCTGAAACTGGTATTACATTCAGTAGTAACAGACTATCTATTACTAGTGCTGGTGGACTAGATACTAATAGTATTAATGCCCACAATATAGGCAATAATGAGTTTTTAGAATTACGAGGTGGTGCCTCTACAGGTGGAGTCAAACTTCAATATTACAATAGTGGCTGGAAAGATGCTATACTAATAGATCAAGCCACTTCCGTTATGCAGTTTGATATTCCTATAGACGCAAAAAGTAATAATGTTATTGGTGTGGGCACATTGAATGGTCTCACAATTCCAGGTGTGGGCACAGGCATACTAGCATTAACATCAGATATTCCAGCAGGATACACAGATTCAGATGTGGACACACATCTTAATACTGGCACAGCATCATCCGGTGAAGTATTAAGTTGGAATGGTTCAGACTATGATTGGGTGGCACAGTCAGGTGGTGGCGGTGGAGAATTTGCGACTATCGGTACTGGTAACCTTTATAGTGCTAACCTTACCAACTTTGCCGACACATACACCTCTGGAACTAACAACTTTCTTGCAGGAACATCTGCTGGAAATTCTCTTACTTCTGGAAGTGATAATATTGCAATAGGTAATAATGCTGGTGCCGGCCTTACTACTGCATCAAATAATATCCTTATTGGAACTGGAATAATGGCCGATTATATAGGAGCAACAGGCATTAGGAATGTTGCTATTGGTCGACAAGCGATGTATAGAAATAGAACAGCACAAGAAAATGTCGCTATAGGAGACGCTTCTCTACTACGTATAAGAAATGGTACACAAAATGTTGCCGTTGGAAATAGTGCTCTCGAGAGTTTAGATGGTTATGGCAGTAGTACTGATGGTAGATATAATACTGCCGTAGGTGCCCTATCAGGGCATGGCTTTTCCAACGGAACCAATAGCGTATTTGTTGGATATAGAGCAGGATATTATTCTAATAATTCTGATACGGTAACAATGGTTGGTGCATACAGCGGTGGTGGTGATGCTTTTAACCTAGGTTCAGGAACAAACAACACCATGCTTGGGTATCAAGCAAGTTGGTCGGCGGCAACCGTCAGTAACGAAATCACATTGGGTAATAGTTCTGTTAACGCCCTGCGATGTAATACACAAACAATCACATCATTATCAGATGCAAGAGACAAAAAAGATGTTGAAGATTTATCACTTGGTTTGAACTTTGTTGAAAAACTCAGACCAGTTGCATTTACTTGGAATATGCGTGATGGCGGCAAAGTGGATCAACCTGACACTGGATTTATTGCTCAAGAATTACAACAGGCACAAGAAGATGAAGGTGTAGTTCTTCCAGGACTAGTGTACACAACCAATCCTGAAAAACTTGAAGCGTCTTATGGCAAGTTAATACCTTCTTTGGTTAAATCGATTCAAGAATTATCATCACAGGTAAAAGAATTACAACAACAAATTAAAGATATAAAAGGTGACTAGGAGTTAAATATTGATATGGCAAACAGAATACCACTTGTAGTAGATACTTCGGACGGTAATAAGATAAAAGAATTACCCATCAATGACAATCTAGATTTAACAAATTCTAATCTAGTCGGAGTGAATGCCATATCCACACAGAGCATCACCATTAACAGTCAGCCATTCACACTACAATACAGCGAATTACAAAATACACCCACAATACCATCAGATATTTCTGAACTCACAGACAACACAGGCTTGTTGGGACAAGGTGGCGGTGGTGGTGGCAATGTCATTGTGCAAGGTGGTGGTGGATTAATCATCACAGCAGATGATTCTGTGGCAAGAACCATACTGCCAGGCAACACATTAAAAATTCAAGGTGCAGGTGATGTGACCACAACACTCACAGAAGAAAACGGCACAGATGTATTGACCATCACTCACAATGTGGCAGGCAGTGGTCCAGACACCAATACCACTTATGTGATATCAGCAGAAGATGGTGATGATGCCAACAGCAAAAAAATTAGATTGAGAGACAGCAATGATGCCATTCAAGACATCACACTAATAGCAGGAACCAATGTAGGTATCACTAGAAATGCCAATTCTTTCACATTCACAAGTACGGATAATAACACAACCTATGGTATTGCAAGTGCCACTGATGGTTCAGGCAATCAAGTTTTAAGATTACAAAGTTCAAGTGGTGCAACTGATGATGTAAAAATAATACCAGGTTCAGGAATTTCAGTCACAAGAACAGATGAAAATTCTATCACAATCAACAATACTCAAACATTACCAAATGTGTTTAGCACCATCAGAGTTGGCTTAACAAACGTGGTGGCAGATTCAACCAGCGATACATTAACATTAGTGGCAGGTGCAGGCATAGTAATCACACCAAATGCTTCCAATGACACCATACAGATAGACAGTTCTATACAGAATCAAAACTTGTTTCAAACTGTAGGATCTGATTCAGGATCAGTCACAGCATCTTCTATCACAGACACATTGAACATTGTGGGTGGTTCAGCAATATCAACCAATATTTCAGGCAACACTTTAGAAATCAATTACACAGGTAACGTGGGTGGCGAAGCCAACAATTTCGAAATTGTTGCTATAGGTACACCGGTTTCCAATGTTGAATTGATAGCAGATGATCCAAATGATACATTATATTTCACAGGTGGCTCAGGAATTTCGATCACAGCAACTGGTACAGGTTCAGGTCCAGGAGGTGCAGTGGATCAAGTATTCATCACTAACAGTGCTCCAAACGTGGATCAAAATATTTTCTACAATGTAACAGGAGATACTGGCACAATCACAGCATCTTCTATCACAGACACATTGCCTATAAAAGGTGGAACAGACATCACAACTTCTGTGGTAAATGGTGAATTAAAGATCAATTATGTTGGCAGTAACTCAAACTTCAATTTGCCAGACAACTATGCTTATAAAACCTTTGCCATAACACCATCAGGCGGATCTACCACAGCAAGTTCCAACGTTGATACATTAAATTTCTCAGCAGGCACAGGCATCACAATGAGTGCTTCCAATGATTTGATCACTGTGACCAACAGTGCACCAAATGTGGATCAAAACATTTTCCAGAATGTGTTGGCAGGTGGTGTAACGATTGTGGCAGACACAACCACAGACACATTATCATTTGCGGCAGGTACAGGAATCAGTATCACCGGTGATGCTGTGGGCGATCAAATTACCATTACAAACTCAGCACCAAATGTGGATCAAAATTTATTTGGCAGTATTGCTGTGTCTGGACAAACCAGTATCACTCCAAACAGCACAAACACTGCGTTGACATTTATCAATGGCGGAGGAATAACATTTACTACAAACAATGTGAGTAAATCTGTAACAGTTACCAACTCTTCTCCAAATGTTGATCAAAATATCTTTAACACTGTGAGAGTTTCAGGACAAACAGATGTAACCACTGCTTCAACAAACGGTGTGTTAACTTTTGTGGCTGGTACAGGTGTTACACTAACCACAGACAACTCAGCAAAATCTGTCACAATTAATTCTGCAGGTGGCACACTAGCAACTTTAACAGATACAACAATAACAACACCATCAAATGGACAGGTATTAAAATACAACGGCAGTGCTTGGATAAACAGTGCCGACGCAAGTGGTATTGCTCTAACAGATCTTTCAGTTGGTGCAGAAGCATCAGCGAGCGGAGATGGCGGTATTGCCTACAACAATATTAATGGAGTGTTCACGTATACTCCACCAACAGCGGCAGGTATTGGTGCTTTAGCAGACTTAACAGGTTCAAACCTAAACACACTAGCAGATGTTAACAATGCTGTGCCAACAGATGGACAAGTGCTTACTTGGGACAATGCTAATTCATATTGGAAACCAGCAACTGCAAGTGGCGGTGGCGGAACTCCAGGTGGAGTAGATACTCAGGTACAGTATAACGATAACGGAGCATTTGCCGGTGATGCAGGCTTCACATACAACGCAGGCTCAGACACACTAACAATTACAAACATTATCACAGAGTCAGTTAATGCACCAAACACATTAACAGGCACTTACACTATTTCATCACCAACAACTATTACACTTGATCCTGTAGACGAAATTATAAACGATGCTCCAATGAAACTGGTTTCAAAAACAGTAGCAGATTTGAGCACTTTAGTATCGTCCGTGGGAGCAATGGTATTTTGTACTAATGAATCAGGCGGAGCAATACCGGCTTTTTACGATGGAACAAATTGGAGAAGAGTCAGTGATAGAGCCATTGTCTCTTAATGATGAATGATTGTATCAGATACAAATCAAATTAGAGAATACATTGTCACAGTCCAAAAAGATGTGGACTGGCACATTATACATGATGAGTTGTGTCGAGACACTTCAGCAGATGATTCTGTAGATTCAAACATTGTTCCTGACAGAGTGTGCGAGTGCTGTAAAGAACGTCCAAACAATCCAAGAAACACACATTACAATCTTTCAGAAGCAGAAGCAATCAAATTAAGACAAGATTCAAGAATACTGGCTGTACAGGCAGTTGAAGACATTCCAGAACCTATGCCAAGAGCATTCCAAGATGGAAATTTTAACAGATTGAGCACTGCAACTGGACAACAAGATAATTGGGGATTATTAAGACACACCAATCAAACCAACACATTTAACAACAGCCAATCAGATCCAGGTGGAAATTACGAGTATGTTTTAGATGGTACAGACGTTGACATGGTTATTGTGGACACAGGAATTCAAGTAGGACACCCTGAATGGAATAAAACAAATTATGTAGCACCAACTGTATACACCAGTGGTGATGTACAAAACGTAACCGGAGACGGTAGCGATTTCTTTAAGAGAGAACTCACAGTAAACGGCGTTAGAATAATGGCGGCAGGTGCTGTGGGTGGACAAACAGCAGTGCCAGACGAATGGATTAGAAAAGTAGCACAATTATTTAAATGGTTCACCAGACCAACATCTCAAACTAATCCACAATTTCAAGAACTGTTTATTAAAACATTAAAAGGAGATGCTGGAACTTATCACGCAGGCTTTCCAACTATACAAAGAGTGGCAAGAGGTGCAGGTGCAGATTACTCCACAAACTTCTTAACTGATGCAGGCGCTGAATTTTGGAATCTAACAAACTTGTATGACACTCATGTACAAAATGACATGGTGTGGTATTTGAATTCAACAGGTGGTCCTGCAGGCAATGGTAACGAAGATGCTCAAGAGGCAATCGAACACGTTTTCCATACACTGCATATGCACGGGTTATCTGCAGAGGATATAAAATTATATCCATATATAAGTTCCGATTGGAACACTGGTGATTTGTATAATGCAATGGTAGAGGCATACGATGCAGGTAAATGGGATCCATCAGGTTATCAAGAAAATCCAGATGATTGGAAAACTATCGGCGATGCTTTTGAAGTAGCGGCAAAAGAATATTTGTACTTGCTAAACTTTGCTATGTTTGATTATACAAGTTTATGGGACGGTGGAAGTCTTGCTCCAGAGTGGACAGACGATATGCGTACTCCAGCAGGCATTCAAGCAAATAACCCGTTAGGTGCTGAATTTTTTTATACATGGATACAACCGTGTATTTCAAAAATTCCTTTAGAAACCATACAAAGTTTATTCCGTAACGGCGACACTGGTAATCCTTATGCCGCAGGTAGATCAGGTTACATTGCTGATTCAGAAATAAGATTAAAACAGATCGATTGGTTTACGGAATCAAATAATGTTGGCACACAGCCAGCAAACTTTTACACAGATGTGAATGGTCACGGTTCACACTGTATTGGAACCATGGCAGGAAAAACATTTGGTTGGTGTAAAAATTCTGACATATACAACATCACTCTTTATTCCAATACAGGAAACAATATCTCTTGGGCTGATACCATTGACTCACTAATAGATTGGCACAACGCTAAACCAACCTTGCCAGACACTGGTGCTAAAAAACCCACTGTGGTCAATATGAGTTTTGGTTATG
>Ga0255765_1002192_pt1 | contig 22575 bp, 18 predicted proteins | sample 041ome_8_FD_179965 | JGI IMG/M metagenome (GOLD analysis project Ga0255765, IMG submission 179965) | Coastal salt marsh microbial communities from the Groves Creek Marsh, Skidaway Island, Georgia - 041407BS metaG (version 2) | ecosystem: Environmental > Aquatic > Marine > Intertidal zone > Salt...
CTATGATAGATAGCACTACTTGTACACTGGACCTTATTAATTAACCGCGTAAAAAACATACATAAAGCGCCCGCGTTCCGCCGTCCGAGCCGTCACTTTCGCACACACGACCTCGCGAGCCCGCGACCGCGCGAGAGGCGAGCGACGCGCCGACGGACGATGAGCGCGCACGCGGTGTGTTCGACGTGCGTGGAAGCGCCCGCGGTGGTGGTGCGCGTGGATAACGCCACGAGCACGACGTCGTGTGCGTGTCGAGCGTGTGATACGAGGTAAGGGGTTTTGTGTGTGATGCGTTTTGAGTCGTCGAGTGGGCGCGGCGGCGCGGCGGCGCGGCGGCGCGCGCGCGCGAGGGGGTGCGGATCGCGCGCGAGTTCGCGCGGATTACGCGCGGGTCATGTGTGTGCGCGCGGATGTCGAGGGGTGGCGCGCGCGCGTCGCGCGTTGCGAATCGCGTCGATGCGCGGGGGATATGGTTGCGTGTATTTTAATGCATGCGATCGCGTCGACGGCGGCGACGGCGACGACGACGACGACGACGGCGTGACCCGACGGACGGGACGACGCGCGTCACGTGCGGTGCCCAGGCGCGGGCGAGTGGATAGCGACCGTGGAATGTGTGGATATAAAGACTGACATTGATTGGGATATTTTTACCTACACTATGAATATAGGGCGTCCCAAAAGCGTGGACGACAAACGACGTCCCGAGTGGCGCTGCGACCGCCGAGCTCGAGTGCGAACGATCAATTAGCGTGCGATGTGTGCCAAATGAATCCGGCGTATGTGATATGCCACGAAGACCGGGCGTTTTTGTGCCGGGTGTGCGACGTGAGTATTCACGACGCGAATCCGCAGGCGAAGAGCCATCAGCGGTTTTTGTTTGGAAACACGCGCGTTGATCTTGAGGCTATGGGCGCTGGTGAGGAGGTTGGAAGACGTATGAGTCCGAGTGATAGTGCTGCTGAGCACGCGCGAGTGCCGGACTATGAGGAGGAAGAGACGAAGAGACCAACAAAGGTGAGTTTGTACTTTGCGCGACGTCTAGTCGCGTCTATCATTTCGCGCGCTTTATCGACGCGCGCGTCGCGTACTTTATTGGAGGAAGAATTCGAAACTGACGAAAAATTTACTTTATCCGCAAAACAGAGACAGAACAACAGAAAACAAAAGGCTATCGAAGACGGCGCCGTGCCTTCGATGAATGAAGTCGCGCCTGGTGTTTTCGAAAATTTCATGACGGGCTTGCTCGGCGAAGAGGAGGGGAAGAAGGTTTTGTCGAAATCCTCCGCGGATGAGAGCGATTTTTGGGGAGATATTTTCTCCGAAAATTGGGCCGCCATGGAATCTGGGATGCTAAGTGATGACTACACCGTCCCGGATTTCGACCAGCAAGTTCCCAACGCCATGTTCTGATCACGTGGCTGTTTCCCTTTGAAAGCGTATTCACACCTTTCACTCCTGTACAATTCTCAAAGTTGACAAGATTCGTTCGACGCCAAGTAACATACATGCATTCGTCTCGCTACGCGTAATGTGAGGCAACATTTGCCACGCAATTGCACCCAATAAGTTGAAACACTAACAAACAATTTTCCCTAAAACTACAAATGCTACTCTACTTTTGCACGCATCCTCATCGACGACGGGACGACGGTTCACCATACGCCGATGAACGGGCTTCCGCAATGAACGAAGGGGCGTCACTATGGTGGCGGCTAGGTCCTCTTGCAGCTTCTTCGACGAAGGACATCTCTCCGCCCAATTCGCCAACATTCTTGCGAAGCTTCTCGATGCGCGCTTCATCGTGCGCGCTCGCATCGTTCATCATTGACGCGAGACGAGCAGCTTTTTCTTCCGCCGATATCTTCCCCGTGCGGTGACCAACATTATTTCCACCACGCCATTCGGGCTCTGGTTCGCGTTCGGATTCACGTTTGGCCTCCTCTTCGCGCCAACGCGATCGCTTGTCCCTACGAATAGCAGCGGCATCCTCCGCGCGACCATGCGCATACGTCAAGCCGTACCCCTTGGACGCATCCTGTGCGTGTGCGTCGTCGCGTTTGATCTCATCATGGCGACGCTTGCGATCGCCATCATGGCGGTCTTCGCGTCTTGGTTCGCGCGAATCACGGCGCGAGCGACGAGCACGATCATCATCTCCTCGGCGACGGTCACGTCTTGGGCTCAAGCTACGACTGCGGCGACGGGGAGAACGCGATCGGCGTCGACGACGAGGGCTTCGACTCCTCGATCGTGACTCCGAGCTAGAATCATACTTACGACCATACTTTTCTCTCACTTCACGCTTGATCGCCCGCTTCTTCTCGCGTCTCTCTTCTCGCTTGGCATCCTTCTTGGCGCGTTTGCGTTCTCTGTCTCGGCGGCTCTCCTCCTTCAACTGTGCCATTCTCACCGGGTTATTCGTCACATACTGCTTCGCGCTCAACTCTCGCTGCTTCATGACTAACAGCGGATCGGCATTCAGCTTGTTCCATGCTTCGTTCTTCGCCTGAGCTTCGTCCTGTCGCTCCTCCGCTTGCTGCTGCAAGTTGTGCCCCTCCTCCACGGGCAAGTCAAAACGCTTCTTTCCAATCAACTTTTCATCCATCGCCGCCGGTGCGGCTTCACCAACTCGACCTTTGTACATGAATTCTAATCTTTCAACCTTCTCGACGACGTGACCAGCCGCGATGGCTTCTTGTTTCAATTCGTTCTGCTTGCGTTCATCTTCAATCTCTCTCTTCATCTCCTCCAAACGTCGCTTCTCGTGCTCAGCCTGCTGCTCACGTTTCCATACATCTTCCACCACAGCCATACCCGCGGTGTGCCATGACTTTTTGTGCAAAAATGCTGTGTGTTTCGCAAACGTACGCGATGTTTGGTCAGTCAACGTGTTCGCGAGAACGCTGCGCAAAAGCGGCGGGACGATTACGAGAACAACGCGCACGTGCGCGAGAACGAGGCATAAAAACCGCACCTAAACCACCACCCATGATTGCTTGTTTGACTCTATTAGGCGCTGAGCCTCAACGGTCGACGCCAAAAGGAGTATGCGTGGCGATAAGTGAGGCGTAGCGTCTTCGAGGGTGCCAACGTCGCACGCGTGCATCGATGTACAGATTAGCGCTATGTATTTACATCCTAATGATCGCCATAACAGGCAGCTAGTCACCTCTGTTTTGATTTTCCGCGACATCGCTCTCGGGCGTCCAAATCTCTCCCTTACTCTTGACAAACTTTGGTAAGTCGTCGTTGACGTCAAAAATGCGCTGCGGGTAATACATATGGTGCGTTGGTTTGAGATTCGTCGCACTCGCGCCCGGAGTGTTCAACGACGAATTCAAAACCGTGAGTGGAATAGCTATCATCCTCCCCTTCATGAGAGATGCATAGATCGGACTTCCGCACTTGGCGCATCGACATCGCGACACATTTGCGCTCGACGCCGTTTCGCTCGGCGCTCCTTCGTGCTCAACCACCACTTGCTCCGCCTTGCATAGCGCCTGAATCGTAAACGGTGCTCCACTGAGCTTGCGACAGATTGAGCAGTGGCATATAGACACCGCCACAGGTGTGCCAGTCAATGTCACCGTCGTGTGTTCGCAAAAGCACTTGCCTGAGCGCGAGAGCGAGGCCTCGCCGCCGGCGTCTGTAGCCATGCCTTGTACAACACGCGTGCGTGGGATTCGAGGGGAAAAACTACGCGAAGAACGACACTGAGCTAGCTTTGTGTGAACGTGAACGCGTGGTGGAGTACAAGTCGCCGACAATCGTTGCATGAACACAGCTGACGCGCGCGCGCGCCCGAGAGTGAGGTTGCTTTGTTGCTGCGCTCACGCACGCCAGTCGCGTGGTTTAGTTGAACAAATGCGTGTGAACAAGTACAAAATTTACAGTGTGCTAGGAATCTATAAGAAATTATTTCGCAGCGCGAGCGCGCGGTGGAGCTATGGACGAAAATCGCCTAAAAAATCCTTGGTTTAAGTGAGTACGCGTGTCAACCGTCGAGCCAAGAGCGCGTGTGCACGGATACGCCACCCTCCATCTCTTGCACGCTCGTATTGCTGAGCCGCCCACTTTCTAAGGGATCTTCGTCCATGCTCAACCAAATTCCACATCCTAGCAAGTACACAGTCATGAAGAGCGCAAAATCTCTGGCGAGGATGCGCGCGAGACGCGTACATGCCACCTTGCTTCCGACAGCAAACTCGGCAACTATAGCTGGCAACTTCAGCGATCGCAGCGTCCTACTTTCTTCCACACCCTCGCGTTCGTCAATTTCAGCCTGTGCGTATGTGGCTGGGTACAGTACCACGAACGCTGTCGCTAAAACGTTCGACTCGCACACGGCGAAGACGGCGAGTGGGTTGAGGACGCGCCCGAAAACGCTCGAGACGTCGCCCTCGGATGACTCCAAATACGTCAGAAACATCACAAACGCAACAGCACATATGACTAACGTGTATGCGCGCACGTTCGAGGTTTTATTGATGGCAATCGCTAAACACATAGGCCAACGGGCGGCTTTCTCCGCGGTCAACTCCACCTCTAGAAGTTCCCAGTGGGACGCGGCCCAGCGTCGTCGCGGGCTCGACGGTGAAGACGGCGAACGGGATTTCGGAGACTTGGACATTCTCTGAGATTGTGGTCGATGTTTTCTCTCCCCTGGGTCGCTTAGATCGAGCGCGCGGCGAGTTGACATGGGCGAGCGCGGCGGCAACTGAAGTTATTTTAAAGTGCCCGACGGCAGCGTATGAATATTCTTCGTAGACTACAAGTTAAATGAGACCCCAGTGGCGGCTTCGCACCCCGACCATAGGATGTCACACGCCTGCGGCGTGACTTTTTTATCTTTCGGCACCTTTTTGGGCGCGCCTTTGCATTGAAACATACGACTAGGGCCGAAGAAATCTCCGCCCTCGACGTCGGCGTCAAACGCCGCCACCAACGCGGGCGTCGCGCCGTCGGCTTCGGATTGAAAAATACCACTCTTTCCCAACAATGCGAGCTGAAAGCTCGAAGCGCCGCGGCCTGGATTATTCGCAGTCGTTACCTGGAGATTTGTGGCAGCAATTCCTGGATGCGCCGCGACAGCTCTAACGTTTGTGATCTTGGCGGCGTTCAATCTCGTTTGCAACGCCTCGGTAAAGACCAAATTCGACAGCTTTGTTTGTCCGTAAATGTCCCACGTGCTCTTCGCCCAGCTCGTACACATTGGAACCTTTTCAAAGCACTCCTTCCTCAACGCGCTAGACATTTTCGCCGCCAACGAACTTTGCGAAACCACCCGCGCCGCCGACGACGCGCGCAACGCCGGAAAAAGCTCGCGCGTCAACAACCAATGCGAAATGACATTCGTCTGCATTTGCACATCATACCCATCGCTCGGTGTCGCATCAAATGGTAACGCCATCACACCAGCATTCAAAACCAAAACATCCACAACCCCACCGCTCTGTTTCATCACATTCGCCGCCGCTTCGCGCGTCGACGCGAATGACGTCAAGTCGCATTCCACGCCTCTCGCGCCGTGCCCCACCTCCTCCACCGCCTTCACCGCCCTCACGCTCGGTCGATTCAGCATAAACACCGTCGCCCCATGTTCCGCGCACGTCTTCGCGATGACGAACCCCAACCCAGTCGAGCTCCCCGTCACCACCACCGTCTTCCCCGCCAACGCCCCGCCGTCGTCGTCGCCGAGCACCCTGCGCACGACATCCTCGTACACGCGCGACCGTGGGTTGGGCTTGGAATACGTCAACCCCATGACGTGGACGACAAAGACGACGATGCGTCAATACTATCCACCTCTCGTCGTCGCGCACACTTTGTCCTCGCACCCACCACTCGCGCGCACTGGCGCACCCAATCCACCATCCATCATCCATCATCCATCATCCATCAACCATCATCCATTCGGCGCGTGCGGTCGGTCGGACACACCTCGGGGGCCGTCAAGGCGCCACATGTCCGAACACACGACGCGGGTCCGTGACCCCCACCCATGTCCACGACGTCGTCATCGATCGACATCGATGTCGTGATCGATATCGATATCGATATCGATATCGATCACACCCGCGATCGATCGACGAACGGACCACGATCGAGGGGAGGGACCCACCACCGATCGGACCACCGACGCGCGCGCCGCCGCCATCGTCCGCACTCGCGCACGCTGGCGATGGCGATGGCGATGGCGACGGCGACTGCGGCGTCCTCGCGCGCGACGACGACGACGACATCGATGCTGTCGTCACGCATGGCGTCGATGATGACGCACGGACAACGGAGGACAACAATGACGTCGTCGTCGATGACGCCGCGCGAGCGCGAGCGACGCGGACGACGCGCCGCACGACGCGCGGTGAAGACGACGATGGCGTCGGGCGAGAGCGAGGTTTTTCGCGCGTGGGATCTCGCGACGAAGAGCCAGAAGCGTACGGATATTAAGAAGATTATGATCCTAGGCGCGGGGCCGATTGTGATTGGACAGGTACGATGATGCGTGTGACGACGACGAGGACGACGCGCGAGAGAGACGCGGGCGTTGGCGAGGGGCGATCGCGTGGTTGGCGATCGAGGGGTTGGTTTTTTATTTGAAAAAGTTTAAACAGTCTGAGGACGGGGGAGGGCGATGATGACGGCGACGACGACGACGACGTGGCGTTGGTGAAGGTTAGATTGATGGGTGTATTGTTTTCTTGACGCGTGTTCGTGCGCGAGTGGTGTTGCGTGGCGACTGACGATGTGTGTTGTGTGATGATTGATTTTTACAGGCGTGCGAGTTTGACTACTCTGGTACGCAGGCGTGCAAGGCGTTGCGCGCGGAAGGGTACGATGTTGTGCTCGTGAACTCTAACCCGGCGACTATTATGACGGATCCGGAAACTGCGAGCCGTACGTATGTGACTCCGATGACTCCGGCGAGCGTTGAGCAAATTATCGCCCGGGAGAAACCCGACGCGTTGTTGCCGACGATGGGTGGCCAGACGGCTTTGAACTTGACCAAGACGCTCGCGGAAACGGGTGTTTTGGAGAAGTATGGCGTTGAGTTGATTGGTGCCAAGCTTGATGCCATCAACAAGGCTGAAGATCGTCAGCTCTTCAAGGACGCCATGACAAAGATTGGCTTGAGCACGCCTACTTCAGACACGTGCAGCACGTGGGAGGAAGCCAAGGCGACGGCGGCGATGATCGGTACGTTTCCGCTCATCATCCGTCCCGCCTTTACCCTCGGTGGTTCTGGTGGTGGTATCGCGTACAACATGGATGAATTCGAAAACATCGTCAAGGGTGGTCTCGATGCGTCCGCGACGAGCCAAGTGTTGGTTGAGCAATCTTTGCTCGGTTGGAAAGAGTATGAGCTCGAAGTCATGCGCGATCTCGCCGACAACGTCGTGATTGTGTGTTCGATTGAAAACTTTGACCCGATGGGTGTGCACACTGGTGATTCCATCACTATTGCTCCGGCGCAAACGCTCACTGATAAAGAATACCAGCGTCTCCGTGATGCTTCGGTTGCCATTATTCGTGAAATCGGCGTCGAGTGCGGTGGCTCCAACGTCCAAATGGCTGTCAACCCGGTTGATGGTCAAGTGATGATTATCGAAATGAATCCGCGTGTGTCTCGTTCCTCCGCGTTGGCGTCCAAGGCGACTGGTTTCCCCATCGCTAAGATGGCTGCCAAGCTTGCTGTTGGTTGCACGCTTGATGGCATTCCGAATGACATCACCCTCAAGACCCCGGCATCGTTTGAACCTTCGATCGACTACGTCGTGACCAAGATTCCTCGATTCGCTTTTGAGAAGTTTCCTGGAGCCAAGCCTGTGTTGACGACGCAAATGAAATCTGTTGGTGAAGCCATGGCTATGGGTCGCACCTGGCAAGAATCTTTCCAAAAGGCGTTCCGTTCTCTTGAAACTGGCTTCGCCGGTTGGGGCTTGCACAAGAAGGATGGCTTCATGAAGGGCGACGTTGCCGCCATTCGTGAAGGTCTTATCATTCCAAGCCCGGAACGCATCGTGACTATTCACGAAGCTTTCCTCGCTGGCTTCACTGAAGAGGAAATCATCAAACTCACGGCTATGGATCCGTGGTTTATTCGCCAACTTGGCGACCTTTTCCAAACCGAATGCTGGTTGAAGGAACTCAAGTCCATCGATGACATTAGCGAGCAAGACTGGTTTGAGATCAAGAAGCGTGGCTACAGCGATAAGCAACTCGGTTTGTGCTTCGGTATGTCTGACATGCAAGTGCGCAAAGTGCGCACCGGGAAGGGTTGCAAGCCGTCGATGAAGCGCGTCGACACGTGCGCCGCTGAATTTGTTGCCGACACCCCGTACATGTACTCCTCGTACGATGGCAACGACGAATCCGAGCCCACCAACGCCCGTAAGATTCTCATCTTGGGTGGTGGCCCGAACCGTATCGGTCAAGGTATCGAGTTTGACTACTGCTGCTGCCACGCGGCCTTTGCCCTCAACGACGCTGGCTACGAGACCATCATGCTCAACTCTAACCCGGAGACTGTGTCTACTGACTACGATACCTCCGATCGTCTCTACTTCGAGCCTTTGACCGTCGAAGATGTGTTGAACGTGTGCGAAACTGAACGTCCTGAAGGCATCATCGTGCAGTTTGGTGGTCAAACGCCGTTGAGTCTCGCCACGGAACTCGAGGCGGCGCTCAATGCCAACCCCATCCCGGCGGCGTCCGGCAACGGGTTCACGAAGATTTTGGGTACTCCTCCGGATTCCATTGACGCTGCGGAAGATCGTGAGCGCTGGATTGAGATTTTGGATGAACTCAACATTCTTCAACCGCCTGGTGGCGTTGCGCGCTCTGAAGCTGAAGCGTTGGTTGTGGCCGAAAGACTCGGCTACCCGGTCATGGTTCGTCCGTCGTACGTCCTCGGTGGTCGTGCTATGGAAATCGTTGGTTCCACCGCTGACTTGAAGAGATACATCAACACCGCGGTCGAAGTTGATCCCGAACGACCCGTTCTTGTTGACAAGTACCTTCAAAACGCCACTGAATTGGACTGCGATGCGATTTGCGACAAGGATGGCAACGTCGTCATTTGCGGCATCATGGAACACATCGAGCAAGCTGGTGTGCACTCTGGTGACTCTGCGTGCTCTTTGCCTACGCAAACGATTCCGGAGTCCGCGCTCGCGACGATTCGTGAGTGGACGCCGAAACTCGCCCGTCGACTTGGAGTTATCGGCCTCATCAACGTTCAATACGCTGTGACGCCAGACGGTGAGCCCTATATTATTGAAGCGAACCCGCGCGCGTCGCGTACGGTGCCGTTCGTCGCCAAGGCTATCGGTCACCCGATTGCCAAGTACGCTTCGTTGGTTATGTCTGGTAAGACGCTCAAGGAAATAAACTTCACGGAAGAAGTCAAGCTCAACCACGTCGCCGTGAAGGAAGCCGTGCTTCCGTTTGACAAGTTCCCAGGTGCTGACACTTTACTCGGCCCAGAAATGCGTAGTACTGGTGAAGTTATGGGCATCGATGCGGATTTCAGCCGCGCGTACTGCAAGGCTCAACTTGCCGCGGGACAGCGTCTCCCGGCTAAGGGTAACGTTTTCATCTCGGTTCGTGATGGCGACAAGGAGGCTGTCTCAGAAATAGCTCGCGACCTCGTCGCGATGAAATACACGGTGTTGTCTACTGGCGGTACGGCAAGCCACTTAGAAAAGGCGGGCGTCCCTGTCACCCGAGTGAAGAAGGTCCACGAGGGCCGCCCTCACATTGGTGACATGCTCCGCAACGGTGAAATTGGTATGATGGTCGTCACGTCCTCTGGCGATGCACAAGATTTGGTTGATGGTCGTGAAATCCGTCGTACGGCGGTTGGTCTCAAAATTCCCATGGTAACCACCATCGCGGGCGCGAAGGCGACTGTTGGTGCTGTTCGCGTGTTGCAGCAAGACGATCTCAAGATGGACGCCTTGCAAGACTTCTTTTAGGAAAGCAACTACTCAAAACTAACATCATTAATACACATCAAAAGTACGTACTAATACAAATATTCTATTGCGGACGTCTATCTCTTCGGAGTTGCGCTGCACTAACTCCCGCAAACAATTTTACTGGATTGTTTGCAAGCTTTTCGTTGCGCCCATTCGTCATTGGTCTTCCTTTCATTTGACGGTAGTCGGATATAACTTGCGCGCGCAATTGTGCTAAATCATGTTGCCGTTTCAGACCGACGTCGCTTGCGAAAGTGCTCTTACTTTTCTTTGACATTTTCCCACCAGTCGAGTCCTTTTGAGCCGCGGACAATAGTTCTTCAAAAATCTTTGTCTGTCTGTTGGATTTTCCCCCTGTATGCATGTCTGCAATTTGTACTATTTTATGACCACTCTGGGCGATTGGAACTTCTTTTTCACCCTTGCCACCGCTCTTGCGCTTCAAAGTAATCGTCGGCGGTGCTTCCACGGTTTCGCCAAATCGAACGCCGCCACCCGTGCCCCGCAAAAATGCCTCTTCTTCTTGCTTTTCCGCCCGCAGCGCAGCTCGATCCCGACGCTTGCGCTCTCGTAATGACATGTGCTTCTTCTTTTTCTTCCCCGCCTTTTCCTTTTCTAATCGTTCACGTTCAGTCTTCTCGTCGAGCGCGCGCAACTCTTCTGTGCCTTGGTCAGGCTTGGCGCGCACCAATGGCTTGATGTCATCATCCTCTTCTGAAGTCGCCGTCGCTTCTATTTTCTGCTTCTTTGTGTCAGCATCGTCGTCGTCGTCAATTTCATTTTCACTCTTGTCCGCATCATCGCCCTCATCATCGTCGTCGTCGTCGCCAGCGGCGCCGCGCGCCGCCGCCAGCTCGTTGTCCGACGGCTGCGCGTCGTCGTCTTCAGCCTCAACCTTTGGCCCTCTACTTCTCTTCTCCCGCACTTCGATCGCACGCTTTGCCGCGAGAAATCTCTTGAACGATTTAGGTGCGCTCAGCATCGCCTCTTGGCTCACCTTGGCGCTCGGCATGACAACTTTCTCGTCATAAAACCGTCCAGAGATGCGGTCAAAAGTCTTCGTGTTCAGCGCCATCTTTGCCCGGCGTTTAGCCGATTTCCCTCGTATGCCACCCATGTTTACGAGACCCGAACGACGACAAGTATGCGATTGTATTCGATGCTCTCGCGAGCGTCCGCGTGGGCGATGTCGTCAGTGAGTGACGGGCGCGTCCCGCGTTCGACGGGCAAGCAGGCTATACCCTAGCAATCGTTCAAAATCCAAAACGCGGTTTTTCTTCACCCCACTTGGCGCCACGACATCGACGCGATCGCGTGGAAACGATCGTCATGGCATCAAATCTACTTGATTTGCCGCCTACGCCTCTCGGGCGAGGTCGCGGCGAGGTTGCCGCGCCTGCATTTGCGCTGCTGTTTAGCGAGATGGTGCAATATCACCAGAGTCGCTCTTTGGACATTAGCGCGCTCGAACGCGCACTCGAAGACGCTGGTGCGGATGTTGGCCGACGAAGCTATGAGAGCACTTCTTATCGCGAGAAGGCGAGCGGATCTAAGCGCGAGCATAGGCTATTGCCGCTGCTACAGTTTATTCAGAGCTCGTGTTGGCGTTCCATGTTTGGACGCGTCGCAGATTCGCTCGAGGTGTATGACGACGACGAATATTTATTGTCGGATAGAGATTGTTTAGTAAATAGATTTATTAGCGTACCGAAAGATTTGGGAGATTTGAATTGCGGAGCATTCACCGCCGGATTCGTGCGAGGAATATTACATGCCGCAGGATTTCCTGCCAAGGTGAGCGCATACTATTCCGAGCCGAACCCAGCTGCTGATATCAACGGAGTCCGGACGACGAATATATTGATGAAGTTCGAGCGTGAGGTTATCGAGCGCGAAGCACGCTTGGGGTAGTTTAGGCGAGCAAGTCATTAGTTTAGACAGACAGCTGTAACAAATATTAGGAAAGCGTTTCCATGCGCCAGTTCAGGTGCGCGCGCAGCTGCATCGCAGCCGGATAGGACATATCTCTTGGCACGCCCACTCTATCTCTAAGGTACGCCAAGCATTTGCGTAACGACTTGACATCGGAAGTGACGCCTGTACTTTGAGTGGTCGGCACAGTGGTGCCATCAATCAACGCTTGCACCACGACGCGTAAAGATTCGTCAACTTTACTCGAATAGTTCATGTTTGGTTGTGCATAAGGATCAGCAAGCGGGGCTTGAAATCGCTTGGCGCCTTCCTCTCCCATCCCTCTACACGCAAATTTAACAATATTTTCTGCATTTTTCGCTATTTTGTATGCAGCTTCGTGACGCGCGTCTTCTTCACCGCGATTCATCGCATCTGGCAATGGCTCCAAACCATCCGCCGATAACTTGACTGGCAATCGCCAGCTCGTTTCACCGCCGATAACGCCCACGGCTTCGTCTACGGTGGCGTTTTTGTCCGGATACCCTGGACCGTATTGCGGTGGAATATCCATGATGTGGGTGTAATAATCTGACTTGGTTGCTTGGTAGGACGGACGAGCTTCAAACGCAAGCAACCATTTTTCAAGGTTTGCCCAACGCGTCGTACCACGCATTTGTAAGCCTTTCCAGTACAGCACGCTCGCATTCATGCGCTCGACGTGCGAGACGTATTGAAAATCTACGATCCCCGGATTCTCACTTCCTAAAAACCAAGGTCCAGGTGTCGCTCCGAGAGCTTTATCGACTTCATCCAAAGTCTTTTCGAACCCTGCCCGTGCACCAAGCGGTCCCGGAAGCGAAGGACGAAAGACCAAACCACACCAATCAGAAAATAATTGTCGTTCAAGCTTCAACAGCTTATTCGCCAAATCAAACTTATCTTCTGGAAGTGTCACTCGCTCCGGGAACTCGCGTTCAAGGATTTGCATAATCACTAATGATTCCGTTATCATTTGTCCATCTATTTCAACGACTGGGAGCAAGCCGCTTGGGATTTTCGCCAGAAACTCTTTCGGCTTGTCTCCGTACGATCGCATATTTATTTTCTCCACTCTATAAGGAATCTGCTTTTCTTCCAACATAATCCAAAGCTTTTGACAGTACGGGCACCAACCGGCGTGATCTCTGTAAAACGTCACGCGCACGTCCTCCTCGCGCGCACCGAACAATCGCAAACGATTATCTTGGTGCGCTGGTCCTCTTCCCGCGGCACGTTCCTCGGCTTCAGCTTTTATGCGTTGCGTCGTCGGCGATTTCTCGAGCGTCGCGCGCAGTTCTTCCCACGTCGGGACGACCGCAGTCGCGCGCACGCTCGTGCGCATCGCTCGAGCGCTCGGAGACGCACGTTGACTGCGCGTGTGCGAGGATGTATTCGTACGTCGTACGGATGCCGCGACGGGCGCGTTGGTGAGCATGAACGACGATGGTGACGCCGATGGGTTTCGTCGTCCACTGACGTCACTTTCACAACCAAGCTCGTAGTGACGCCGCGACGTTGTGGGATGGCGACAGTATTGCGAGTTTGTGACAGTTAAGTACACTGAAGTCTCTAATATTCAATTAATTAACAGGGCATCAAGAAAAAATGACGGCTCCAGTGCTTAGGCGATAAGAGAAGGTTCCATTTCCGCGGGCGCGGCGTATCCCATGAGGTTCATGTACGTCGCGGTGACGTTTGCGAGGCCAGCCTTGGGGAGATCGTCACGGAATTTCACGCCAGCGGGCAACGCGGGCCCACCGATTGCAACTGGTACCGGTGCAAGGGTGTGAGACGTAAGTGGCAAGAACGTACCGTCGTCAGCCTTCAATGGCTCACCCTTTTTGCTACGTTGGACCATGTCGTCGGCGTTACCGTGGTCAGCGGTGACGAGGTACATACCGCCCATTTCTTCAACGAGATCGAGAAGTTCCTTGACGCACGCATCGCACTCTTCGCAAGCCGCAACAGTAGCAGCCATGTTGCCAGTGTGACCCACCATATCAGGGTTGGCATAGTTGACACGAACGACGTCATACTTGCCAGAGAGCAAGGCTTCCTTGCCGGCGGCGGTGATTTCCCGCGCCTTCATCAGCGGTGCTTCGTTGAACGGCACATTGTCGCTCGGGATCTCAACATACGTCTCGAGCTCTTCGTTGAAGTAGCCAGAACGGTTACCGTTCCAGAAGAAAGTCACGTGACCGAACTTTTGAGTCTCAGAGCACGCAAAAGTCTTCAATCCGTTCTTTGCAAGCCACTCCCCGGAAGTGCGTTCAATGAGCGGCGGGGGCACGAGAAAGTTCGACGGAAGCTTCAAGTCACCATCGTACTGCATCAAACCAACAAATTTGGTCTTCGGGAAGCGCACGCGGTCGAAGGCATCGAAACCGGTTTCGTATTCGAACGCCTTGGAAATTTCCACGACGCGGTCGGCGCGAAAGTTGGCGATGACGACGGCGTCGTCATCCTCAATGGTACCGACCGCCTTGCCATCCGCATCGACGATCACGAATGGTGCAATGTATTGATCAGTGATGCCATCCTTTTTAAGCTCAACCAACGCCTCCTTCGGGCACGTAAACTTGTTCGGCGCCTCGCCCAACACGTGCGCCTTCCAACCGCGCTCAACCATGCCCCAGTCGGCTTCGTAGCGGTCCATAGTCACCGCCATGCGTCCACCACCCGAAGCAATCTTTGCGTCACATCCTTGAGCGACATATGAGTCCAGTTCATCCACGAGCTTGGCCATGTACTCGTGGCACGTGCCATCGGCAACGTCACGACCATCCGTCAAGACGTGCAACCGAAGTCGCTTGCACCCATCCTCGAGCGCCCCGCGCATCATGCCAAAGATTTGATCCGTTCTCGAGTGCACACCACCATCAGACAACAATCCAATAATATGCAACGTGTTTGTCTCAAATGCAGGCTTGATGTACGTCCAACCAGGATCAGAGAACATGTTCTTCTCCCTCAACGCAATGTCCACGAGCGCCGCGCCTTGCGCGATGACCTTGCCCGCCCCGAGCGCGTTATGCCCCACCTCGGAGTTCCCCATGTCGTCATCCGTGGGTAAACCCACCGCGGTACCGTGCGCTTGCACAGTTCGGTAGTAATCTTTCCCTTTCGCTTTCAACCCATCCATCGTGGGCGTCTTCGCCACGTGCACGGCGTTGTGTTCATCCTCGATCGGGTTCTCGCCCCAACCGTCCAAGATGCACACCAGCACTGGTTTCTTTTGTGGGATCGTCGCGTGCGGCTTGAGTTCCATCGCGAATGTCCTCGTCGTCGTTTCTCGGTGTTGTCGTCAAGTGCCGTCGTCAAGTGCCGTCGTCGTCGTCGTCGTCGTCGTCGTCGTCGCACGTCCGAGAGAGGCACGCCGCCGGGTTTTTTTTTCCCTTTTCCCTCGAGGCTGATTTCGTTTCGTTTCGGGGCAGGACAGGGGGTGGTTGCCTAGTCATGATTCGCCAAATGGTTTTAGAAAGTAAAACCCGTCATCGTGGTGTGTGTAGCCGTGTCGTGACGGTACGTGGACACCATCGCCAGTGCGAGCCGCGGGGCGTTTCGGTCGTCCCGCATCGCTCGACGACGATGAATGGCGATGACAGTCGCGATGGGTGCGAGGATGATGACGTCGAGTTAAACGCATGGGGGATACCAGTGCTGAAATACACCCCCGATGACGTCGTGAAGCAAAAGTTTCTCGAAACGATTCACGCGATTGAGTATCGCGACCGGTCGAGTTTTGGGTTTCGAAACCCCGATGAAGTGGAGGCGCTGAGACTGAATGACGCCGATGATAACAAGAGTGGAGCGTTGGGGGAGTTTGCAGCCATGGTGCGAGAAATTGAGCACGCGGTGGAGGTTGAGGATGCGGAGAAGGTGGTGAAGCCGCGCGACGAGGACGCATTGGTCGTCGTAGACGTGCACAGAAACGACAAAGGTGACGGCGACAACGACGACGAGGATGACGACGACGATGCGTCGTCGGGTGTTGGAAACTATTTTGATTTGTTATTTGACGGCCGTGTAGTTGGCGCCGAAGCTACGAGTGAGCAGAGAGTGGCGATGTTAGAGACGCGGCTAAAAACCATGAGAGGGGTACCGCCGCACTTGCACGCATTCGTGAAACCGATAGCGTTGGACCTTCCTTTCGGGTCGCGCGTGAAAAAGATTTCAGGTGGGGACGATCATGCGATTATTTTATTAGAGTCTGATCCGGCTAAACTCGAAACTATCGATCCCACGTACGTCGAGCACGAGGGTCGCGTGCTCGTCCTCGGCTCCGACAAGCACGGACAACTCGGATTGAACACGACTGGCTCGCAGAGCATACCAGTAGCGCTTGATTCTATTGGCGACGTCAAAGCCTTGGACGTTGCCGCTGGTGCGCGTCATTCTGTGTTAATCACGGTTGCGAACGAATGCTTGACATGGGGAACGGATTGCGATGGATGTAGCGGACAAGGAGAAAGCGGTGCAAATCGTGTACACGACATGCCGCGTTGGATGTACTGGATAACGAACGCTACGACGAAAGTCATCGCGTGTGCGGCTGGGGATAAACACACAGCGATATTGACGACAACTGCGCAAGTATATACGTTTGGTTCGGGTAAGCTTGGACAACTTGGACACGGGGACGGTACCAACTACGCAAAGCCAAAACTTGTCGAAGCGTTGAGCAAGCTCCACGTCGTGTCCATTGCGTGTGGCAGCAATCACACTCTGGTCGTTACTGATGATGGCTATGGTTATGGTTTTGGGTCCAACAAACATGGACAGCTAGGTAGTTCTGACACGTCAAACGTATTCATTCCACGTCGTTTGTTCCATGACGACCTCATCGGGGGAATTCCCGATAAAATCAACGTTAACATGACTGCATTGGAGACTCTTGAAGCCGAACGAAATCAGCTTGAGTCTGGTATTGTCGTGTCCAACAGAGGTACTGTGGGTGCACTAACGAAGGTTCGACATCGTATTATGCAAATCGCTGCCGGTAAATCTCATACAGTCATACTTTCGGAAGCTGGTCGCGTGTATGTGTGTGGCGCCGGAGCGAGCGGGCAGCTTGGCTTGCAGTCTACTGAAGATTGCCAGTCTGTGACACTACTGGCAACAATGATTGCGGTATGTGTGGTTCAAGTCGCCGCAGGTGACTTGCACACTGTCATGCTTACGACTCTTGGGGATGTGTACGTATGTGGTTCGAACGACTATGGACAACTGGGCAACGGGTCGCTCAAGGCGACGGCGCAACCCAGTGTCATACAGCCAATCATCACTCCGATGGATCGTCTCCAAAAGAAAAAGTCAGAAATAGACGAACTTAAACGCCATCCGATGTTTAAAGTCAAAGGAGAGCAAGTATATGCATCGAAATCTTCAACGTACATAGTCGCGCGTGGCGGCGATCTGTTGTACATTTGCGGCAGCGGAGCGTTCGGGCATCCCATGAATGAGCATCCGACGGATTTATCCAAACTGATGGCGCAGCCCCTTGACAAGCGGCATAGTAATCAATTGCTTGTCATGGCGTCAACGTTTTCAAATCTCAAGCTAGATGAGCACGTGTTTCAAAACCTCGTCAAGCAAATGGTGATGTACGGCGTGTACGCGCAACATGTCCTAGCTCACATTTTCAAATCCGCACTCGAAGAGTTGTTGATGAGGTCTCAGCTATGCAGTGTGTATGTGAACATGATTAAACTCATAGGTGAGTACAGTGCTGGGTGTAGTGCTCTATCATTTCGCCGAGTACTCATGTTTGCTATCGAAGACTTGGGCGTACGACTTCTCGATGCCCGCAATGAGGCACAACGCCGCAGACTTCTCAAGCAGCTTGGACCAGTGACGTTTCAAAAGTTACTGAAAAAAGACGGTGCAATGGACTTGCAAAATAAATTCTCGCGGACAATCATAGATCGAGCTGGTTATGCAGAGTATAATCGATTCAAAGCGGATTGTTTATGCTTGAAGCGGTTCGTCCGCGAGCTTTTCGAGGCGAAAGTGTTGCTGGAGGAAGATATCATAGATATGCGTATCGGTTTTCCTGGCTCATCTCACAGCGTGTCATTGATTAATAGCGTCGATGCGGAACAAAAGCTTGTGCTTTTTGAGGGAATTGCCACTTTGAAACGTCCGATACAAGTCACGAGTTCGGTTTCGAATACCATCAGCCTTGGAGAGACAGAATCAAAAACCAAACTGCCTCCGCTCCTGACGCAAGCGCACGAAGATGCCGCATGGAATGGTGGTTTTGGTGCTCTGAAAGGAAACGAAAACACGTGGAAGAAATACATGGAAAATGTCAAGCGAGAAAAGAATATTCGAAGTGTGACCCATGCAATTCCCACAAACAATAAAAAACCGATTTGCGAGTCGATGCTCGCGCCGAGCACACGAAACGTCTTTAGTCTCGATTGCAAGTCAGGGCGCAAGGCACAGGAGGCCAGGCCAACAACAAAACAGTGAGCATCATTCAACAATTGATTGTATTTATACTAGTCATATAGCAATTCTACTGTAGTGAAATGTATTCTAGTCAAAGTACAAGACCGAGCGCAAGAGCGTACGCTGCTCTAACGCCTGATTTGAATAGCTATGCACCCATGTACAACGTGAGGAGCATGAGTGCACTACCGACGACGATTCCCCGATACATACTATCATTATGACCACACTTTTTAGCCTCTGGCCAAAGTTCTAACGCACAAACAGCGACCATGATTCCACCAGTAGCTGCCAAAAGGTGTTCTAAGCGCTTTGGCGTCAAATACGGTTTCATAAATTTCAATGCAATAAGTGCACCAACGGGTTCAGATAGCCCACTCACCGTGGCCAGCATCACTGCGCGTGTCCTACTTCCTGTGGCAGCATAAACCGGGGCAGCAGTAATGATACCTTCCGGAATGTTGTGCATGCCTATGGCGAAAGCCATCGTCGGACCAACGTCTGTAAACGACGCGCACGCGACAGCGAAACCTTCTGGTAAGTTATGTAACGTCATAGCAATCGACATCAATATCCCAAGCCTTAACAGTCGTGGCTTACTCAATCCTCCAACTAGAGCATCACTTTCTTTATCGCCATTCTTCTTATCTTGCGCGGCGTTGACGTGCGCGTCTGGACTAGGCAAAAACGGCGTCAAGCACGCGTACACCGCACCACCACACGCCGTGGCTATCGTGACGCTCACCACCCCATGTTCAAGGACATTTCGCACGTACAACTCCACGAACGACAGCGTCGTCATCACCCCGATCGCTACTCCGAGTAACAGCGCCAAGCTCCGCGCGTCTGGTTTCTTGCTCACCGCCACGAGCCCGCCCACGGTGGTGGCCAAACCCGCGAGCGTCGACAGCGTCAGCGCCCGTCGCTCGTCGTCGTCAAACATCTCGAGATGCTCGTATTCGTCCTCGCACGTGCGTGCGTCACTCACGAACTCGTTCGCGTCCTCGCGCGACGAGGAGAGGAGCGAATGGCGCCGCGCGCACGAACGAGAACGAGCATGTGTTTGGTTTTTGGACATCATCAACATTGACCAATCGTGACCAGGACGTCGATGGTTGTCCGACCGACCACATCCACCACCGCGGTGCTTCGAGAAGGTTGACGACAAGGTGCGCGCGCGCGACGTGGACGCCACACGAGGGCGCGCCTTGTCGAGCACACACCTCTACACACCTCTACACACCTCTACACACACGAACGAGATTAAGCACCACCAACATGTCTGCGTTTACGATTTCACGCGCGGCGTCGAACGCGGTGGCGACCGTGGGTGGCGCGGCGCGACGACGCTCGAGCGCGGGGACGAGACGCGGGGGGTCGAAAAGCCACGCACGGGTGACGATGACGGTCGCGAGAGCGAGCGAAGAAGAGGTAAGATGATGCGCGCGCGTGGGTTGAGTGCTGTGGATGGGCTTAGGACCGTTCATGTCGCGCACGGCGGTGTGAGTGCGGACGTTTGTCGAACACGATGGCTGAGGGTGTAGGGTAACAAGCGCGTTTTCGCGACGTAAACGACTCGGAAGTGTACGCAAGAGACTGACGAGAGTGCCCATGTGCGCGCGTAAACAATAGGGCGAAACCGCTGAAGAAGCGCCAGAGGTTGAAATCGTCGAGGACGAGGTCGAAGAGGTGGTTGCTGAAGAGGCTGAGGAAGGCGCGTTGGCGGCGCTCTTGAGCGAGCTGGCGTTGGTCATCGGCGACAACGCCGAGGCTGCGGAACTCTTGACTACGCTCAAGACTGAAGTCGGAAACGCGGATGCCAAGGTTGTTGGTATGGAGGATCAAGTTGGCGCGATGAAGGACCAATACTTGCGTCTTAATGCCGATTTCGATAACTTTCGCAAGCGCACGCTCAAAGAAAAGGAGACCCTCGCGAGTTCTGTCAAGGGTAAGTTTGTCGAGTCCATGTTGCCTGTCCTCGATAACTTTGATTTGGCGGAAAAGAACATTAAGGGTGAGACCGATGGCGAGAAAAAGATTTTGACTGGCTACCAAAACATGCACAAGCAGCTTGTTGAAATCCTCTCTTCTCAAGGCCTTGAAGTCGTCGCCGGCGTTGGTTCTCCTTTCGACCCAAATGAACACGAAGCCATCATGCGTGAGGAAGATGATTCGGTGGAAGAGGATACTATCATTGAAGAATTCAGAAAGGGTTACAAAATTGGTGACCAGCTCATTCGAGCCTCCATGGTGAAGGTGGCTGCCAAGCCGTAGGAATCGCGCGCGTGTTGACTCGCAGCAACTTAGTATTTCAATTATAAAGCATTCTTTCAAATCGAAAAGGTACACTATCATGGTTTCGTTCTATTACATCTACTTATTGTTTTTACCTAAAACCGACTCCGCGGCACTGACACCCGCCAATCGCCCGCTCGTCCACGCCCACAAAAAGTTGAAACCTCCTATGCGCCCAAAGACATCGCAGACCTCGCCACACATGAAAATGCCAGGCGCCTTGAGAGATTCCATCTTTGCCGTGTCCAACTCATCTAAACTCACACCACCGCCAGTGACTTCCGCCTTGCGGTAGCCTTGATGTCCTTTCACCGGAATTTGATACTCGGTCAGAATGACCAACAGCCTCTGGCGTTCATCCTTTTTGAGTTCGGCAATTTTGCATCTTGAGTCAACGCCAGCCTCAGCTACCAAAGCATCAGCAAGTCGCGTAGGTAGCGCTTCACGTAATCTACTAACAACTAATGCTTTGCCAGGAGGTGCCGTTAGGCGTTCTTGCCACTCTTCTCGCTTTATTCCGCTCCAATTGATTACCATTGTCGGCGAATCCGCCGTCGTCGTTTCAAAGTCTTGATCCGCGTCGCTCCCACCCTTATTATCATTAGCGCGCACGAGTGGCCTAACGAGATGATGACTAAGATCTAAAATTGACGGACCTGAATATCCACGGTGAGTAAAGAGAAATCCTTTTCGATTCGCCTGCGCTGTCTTCTTCTTGGATGAGCCGTCGGCGACCTTCAATTCCACCTGTGCGCTCACGCCAGGCATGGGTTCTCCTCCTGGATGTGCGCCAGTGAGCGGCACTAAAGCAGGATAAGGCTCCGATAACACATGGCCTAAGTCGCGCTTGGCGATAGCATAACCCGTTCCATCGGTGCCAACAGCAGGAAAGCTCATGCCACCCATGGCGAGGACGATGGCGCTCGCGTGTTCCTCGGCGGCGCCTCGCAGTCGCAAATTCCACCCTCTTTCCCCATCGCGTGCTTGTACTATGCCATCAATCGAACTTTCGTAGCGAAATTGCACACCCTCTCGCTGACACGCTTCTAATAACTTATCCCTCACCTCTCTCGACGAATTCGACAAGGGAAAATACTTGTTTGTTTCGTGCTCGACGCCGAGCGCCAACCGCAAGTCATCTTCAATCCACGTTTTACACCGATCTACCGACCAAGATGCCAACACCGACTTCAATCCACGCGGTTTGCTTTCCGTCACAAAGTCTGCAGTCGTAGCACTCACGGGTAACACATTACATCGCGCACCACCAGACATTAAAATCTTCTTGCCGCATTCGCTCGTGCGCTCGTACACCGTCACGCGCGCGCCAGCCTTGGCGGCGAAATACGCCGCCGTGAGCCCCGCCGCGCCACCACCGAGCACGGCTACATCATTTATCATCTTCCCATCGCCATCGCTCGACACCGAGACCGCGGTGGTGAACACCAACGCCCTACGACCGACGCCGCGCCGCGCCACCAACGACCGCGCCGCGGCGGCGTGGTGCGGTGCCCGCACCGCCATCGCCACGCGCGCGCACATCGACCCTGCTCGACGCGGCGCGCGCGAACACACGCTCGACGTTATGCGTGACGACGCGCACGCGTTTCACGTCCCGATGCGCGTGCCGTCTCGACCGACAACCCGTGCCGTGCCGTGCCGTGCGGTCTCGTCCCGTGCGGTCGCGCGCGCGCGTGCGCCATCGCGCGATGACGATGGTGATGATCGACGTTCGATCGCGATCCCATCCGGGTTCCATCGATGTTCGACATCGATCGATCGGTGCGCGCGTCGCTTTCGCGACCACGCGCATCGCGAGCATTCGACAGAGTGTAGGGAAATAGGCTTAAAAATTCGACGGACAGACATTCGACTCTGTCTAGGGTTGTGA
>Ga0255765_1002205_pt1 | contig 22489 bp, 14 predicted proteins | sample 041ome_8_FD_179965 | JGI IMG/M metagenome (GOLD analysis project Ga0255765, IMG submission 179965) | Coastal salt marsh microbial communities from the Groves Creek Marsh, Skidaway Island, Georgia - 041407BS metaG (version 2) | ecosystem: Environmental > Aquatic > Marine > Intertidal zone > Salt...
GAGGTGAAGCGCGAACGGGCGAGAGAGATTGGCGAGCCGCAGACGGCGGTCAACGCGAGCATTCTCGTCGGAGCACTTGCGTTTCTTTTGCTCATCGCCGCCGGGTTTACGTGAACTCATATCGCAAGCAGCTAGGTAGGTCGTAGTTTCACAGCAGCTAGGTAGTCGTGTCGTCTAGACGTGCACGTTTGTCTCTTGTCATCATCATCATCATCGTCATCGAGGTGAGCGCGTTTTTATTTTCGCGAAAAATAAATCAACGCGTGCTGATTTATTTTTATTGTACACTCAAAGAAGGCACACGCCTCGTGAAAGGAACGACGACGTCGTTATTTCAATAATTATTTGCTTTTATTAAAAGTTAAAACCAGTACCGGTAGTACTACCGGCACTTTATAGTATTTCAATTCCATCAAAATTGAGCACGTGAAACAACAAAATGACTTGAGGATGTTCGCGAACGTGCGGGCGATGTGTACGCGACGTGCGTGAAACAGTGCCCGAGCGGCGCGGCTTTTCCGGCGTGTGGGCTCGTGCAGACGGGGACGTTTGTCGCGTGCGCCGTCGGCTCGCTCGCTTTGCCGACGGCGCTGCGCTTACGCTTGCCGCGGCACGACCGTTTTCCGAGCGTGAGCGCCATGGTGTGGCATTCGTCTATTGCGCTCGGGAGATATCTGTTTCGGCCAGAGGTGCGGGCGTGGGTGCAGGCATTTGGGAGAGCGCGCGGACGCGAGACATCGGCGCTAGAAATCGGCGGCGGCGCCATGGTTGCTGGTTTGGCGTTTTCATGTAGCTTTCCCGACGAAGGGTGGGACGTAGTGCTGAGTGACGTCGATAATAATGCAGTGGTGAATGCGCGGTATAATATAGAGAGGCAAAAGAAGTTTCAACCGGCGTTCAACGCAAAGACGCGTTCTGCAATTGTCGATTGGAACGCCGACGACGACTCGGACTCGGACTCGGACTCGGACTCGGACTCGGACTCGGACTCACCGTCACTCGCTCTCGGGACATTTGACATAATTCTAGGCGCTGATGTCGTTCACGAAGAACCACACTCGCATGGCGTCATTCGCGCGTTGACAAAGTATCTGGATCCAAACGGCGTCGCGCTCATCGTGAATCCGGCGCCGGCGAGTCGCGGCGGCGCCGACACGTTTCGCCAACTTTTGAACGACGATACCCGCTGGAACGCGACGACGACGCGGATAACAAATAGCATTATACGCGTCGGCATGGAAGATGAAACGGAAGACGTACCGCTCGACTTTTACGTCATTCAAAAGCATGGGGCAGCGACCGAGCAGCCGCCTCTTGAGGTGATGCGATAGCGAAAAACGCAGCGCGTCTTTGTACAAAAGTAGCTAGCGTAGCCATAGAGGAACATTGTTATTAGACAGGATATTAAAACCACGTTGCTTAAGCGATGATAGCGATGAGTGCGGATTGAATGAATGGGATCGCCGCGATGACGCTCGCGAGGATGCCAGAAAGCGCGTACGCCAAAGCCGCGAATGGCAACGCTTGCGGTTCGCCGCCGACGAGCGCCGCCGTGCCCAAACCGTGCGCACTCGCCGCAGTGGCCATACCACGCGTGATTGGATCCTTGGCGCCAATCTTATTTAAGATTGGAACGCATAAAGAACTGCCAATGAGACCGGTGAGGACGACGCCCGCCGCGGTGACGGGGACCATTTCGGGATGACCCAAAAGCGTAGTGACTGGAATTGCCAACGCCACCGTCACCGAACGCGGCACCAGCGCGGCAGACAAGGCTGCAGACAAACCCAAGTACTTGCCCGCGATCGCGGTGGAAAACATGCCGAACAACGACGTGGAAATGAGACATCCAAAAATCTCCACCGCGTGACGCACGATGATTTTCCGCGCCTCAAACACCTTGAACGCAAAGCTCAAAATCACGCTCCCGAGGAACGTCATCAAGATATCGCCCGCACCTAGCCCACCGATGGTTTCCAGTCCAAATGGAACTCCCGTACGGTACAGGCTGAGCATTTTCATCCAGCCATCACCCGTGAGCGCGCCGAGCGCCGCCGCCGCGACGTTGGTCAACACCGCCGTCGTCACGATGGGATTCATCTTTGCCTTGATGTCTGGCAACGAACCGACCAAGAATGAGCACACTGTGGCGCTCACCATTGCAGCTACTTTCGCGCCGCTCGCGTTGGCGCCACCAACGAGCGTGGCGACGACAGAGGCGACGAACACCGCGCCCCAAAGCTTGTACACGTACGCCTCCGTCGGCGGCGCTGGTTTCGCCGGAGCGACTGGTAACATCGTCGTCCCCGTCGCTTGTCGAATCACACTCGCACTCGTCGCACTAAATGCAATCGTGGATATGAACCCAAAAACGATTATCGATAACACCTTCACAAGCGCACTCGGGGCAATCTTGGTGACGACGAGCGGGATAACCACCAGCGACGGGACGTAAAACACCGGTAACCAACTCGTGATCCAGCTCAGCGCCGGCGCGAACGCACCCTTCATAGCATTCGCTGTATCTTCACCCGCGATGCGTTCAGCCGCTAATAGCACGATCAAGGTGGCGAACATGCCCACTAACGCGGACGGGAACGTCACGCCCGCCGCGCATAACGCGTGCTCGAGCGTCTTGTCCAGTGCGAATAACGACCCGACTGTGAGCGCCAACTGCGCGTGCTGCGCGCCAGCGCTCGCGGTGGACGTTGATAAGGAATCCGATGACGCGTGCACGACGGTGGATCGGTGCGCGCGACGCGCGGCGGTCACGGCATTGCGTTTGGGAGCTACGAGCGCTGGGACAGCGAGCGCTGGGCGCGAGCACGCAAGCGACGCGTTTAAGGCGGGACGGCATGCGTGCGATGCGCGTTGACGCGTGCGACGCGCGACGGTGGTAGTATGAAACACTGGTCGCGCGGTAGTGGCGGCGGTGAACATCGCTCGCGAGAGGTGTCGCGTATTGAGGGTTCGAGAGCGTCGCGAAAGCCCCCTCGCGCGACAGTTGCTCGAGGCTGGGACAGCGGATTTGGAGTGCTAGAGGATGCAGAATCGCGTATTAAATATGCAGCGCTAGGATAATCTAGGTGGTGCGACGTTGACTATGCGCCCTTGTCGTATTTCGAACTACGAGATTTGAACAGTAGATGGATGAAGCCGCGGGAGTCGCCGCGGGAGCGCGAGTTGTTCTTGGCGGTGACGCCGGGATATCCGCGCCATACCTTACCAATATCTGGATACCATCCTTCCGCGGCTGGACGTAACGCGGCATGCGTGTAAATTTCACCACCGAAATCAGTCGGCGGTGCAGCCATGGCTTCGCTCAATGGAACGCTCCAACAACTCGCTCCGCCATACTTGCGTCTTAATATGCCGTAATAACGGAACAAGTAATACGGCACCGTCGCGTACAGCACCGCGCCTTGAATGTACGCCTCCTTACTGAATAACACGCACGACACGAATGTTTGCGAGATGAGCAAGGAGAGAATGACGAGCTGCGTAATGGTGAACCACACGGCACCGTTTGATTCATAGCCGCGTTCGTACACATACAACACGTGATATCGCCAAATGATAAAGTTTGAAATGAAAAACACCACGGCAGCAAGGGGAATGAGCGGTGCGACGCAGACGAATGTCAATCCCAAAAGCATAACGAGCATGAAGACTCCGATTTCACGGCCCATACGTACCGCTCGAGGGGAATACAGAAGAGTCTTATCCCGCGGCGTTCTCGCGCATTTGCCCCGCCTTTGGCACCAGAAAATATCCGCCGCCATGCAAATGGCCCCGGGATGTGGGAGTAACAATCGCTGAACGGGCAAATAAATGGCACGGAACACTATGAATAGTAAGAAAAAGTTACTGCTCAAGGGTAGCACGCGTCCAAAATTCGTTTGAACGTCGGCAAATGTCACGTTTGCGGTAAACGTCGTCTGAAACAAACTAAATGCTCCCCCTAAAATACCACCAATCAATACGTTAATAAGAGACCATATCCAGTAGAAACGTAGAAATCGTCTATCTGTTGCCGACAGTGACGCGTGAGCATTTTGCTTTTGCACTAAATAAAGCATGTAAAACGAGATCACAAATACTTCCCAGAGCGTGAGCAAAACGGGTGGCAGTACACCTGAAATCAAACCGGCGTACACCTTGGCGTCGTCTGAACAATACCAATCTAAAAATCCCGTAATATCCGCTGTGCTCGAATCACTCTGCACTTGGCAAACGCTCGTCACAATAGTGGCGAACATACCAGTTGGGAAGAAAATGAGAGCCAAGATGAATGGCCACGCCATCATGGCATTCACGCGGTTATCCTCAGTCTTGTTCAGAAGTGTTTGCCAGTTTACATCGTCTGGTCCTGGCGCCGGAAACGCTCTGTACACGCGGTTGGTGGCGCGCGAAATCACGCACTGCGCCGCTGTACTCGCGGCTACTTGATTTTCAAACACAGCAAAACACGATGGACCAGGAGAACCTTCCCACGTGTTCTTTCGCACCGTCACCACGGCTTCATCGATGGCTCGCAGCTGTACTTCTAATACGCGCAGCTGCTCCGGCAAAGGGAGTGATTTGATGCCCTTTGGTGGTTCTAAAACATCTTTGAACAGATCCTCAAACACGTCCCAGTTATAGCCTAATTTCACGTACGAAGCCATGTGCGTGTTTGCACCAAATTTCCACTCGCACGCTTCGTCCTTGTACGTATTTGTTTGCGGTAAAATTCCCTCACGTGCGAGAGTCATTAAAATTTTGGCGATGGAATTCCGCGTCGCATCTCGGCTATCCAACAGCGCATCGACGGGTCGGTGATCGAAGATTGGAATCAATCCACGGAACTCGTCGCCAAAAATGTATTCGAGCGTGCTTTCCACTTCGCGCAAACCTCTTACGCGCACCTCTTCGCCGTTCTCGTTGACGCCGCGAACAAAAGGGATATCAGTAATGAGCACGGTGTAACTCGCCGCCCAAACGCTCACGATTTGTTTCGTACGAATGTCGTAAGCATTTACTGTACGCGCGCTTGTAACATCTGGAACCGCAGCGGGCGCGTCACTCAAATAATCACCACACTGCTGTGAAGCGCGTGTCACCGGAGATGAAGGATCAACGTCTTCGTTTTCAATGGCCGAAAATGCATCCTCTAAATTTCGTGGACTGCTTTTGGCGCCAGAGGACATCTTTTGCTCTACTGGGGGCGCACTCGCCGTTTCTGATTGCCTGCTTTTGTGCGTGCGGCGACTATCGGCGTGCTCACTCGTAATCTCTAAACCGCACCACCATTCGTGCGCAATGGCTGTTTCTGCTCTGACTTGCACGCCAGTTTCACCCATACCTCCTACTCGCACGTTCTCGCCAGCATCCTCTAATGATTTGACGCGAGCTAATGCGCGCTTTACGGATGGCGTCAGCGCAACGTCGCCAGCCATTATGATATCTTCTCTTGTCGGCGCGCGACGATGCTTGGTTCTTCGCGGCGAAGCCGCGGGACTCGTTAATTCCGCGAGATCAAACGAGCCGGTAGCGAGTTCACCATCGTTTCGAATCATCACCGACGCCATGAGTTGCTTTTTCGCTAGATCTTCAACGGACGTCGCCTTGTGCAAACCTGTCTGCTCATTTTGCAACGCTTGACTCACCGACGCCGGCACTTGTCCAAGCGAGCCAAAAGAGCCTAGTCTTAATTTTCTCGCACGGCGCGCGTTCGCTGTTGGAGGTTCGGACGTAGGCGGGTTGATGCTCAAATCAAATGTGTCGTCAATCGAATCCGATGTGTTCTGAAACGACTCTGTGACTGGACCTGGCTCTCGTATGCTCTTGCGCGCGCCCGATGACGACGGTGCGTCACCAGTTCTAGTGCCGCCGAGAACGGGTGTCAGTGGGCCGTCTCGAGACAGCTCCGCAGACGTCGGCGTTGAAAGACGCGTTCGAAATGTGCTCGCCTTTTCAGTCTCTGATGAACGAGGCGTCGTTAACGACGGTTTCAATACACCTGCACCCTTCAACGTTTGAGCTATATTTTTTGACTCCATTGGCGGCGTCGTGAGGCGTCGAGTGGACGTCGTCGCTGGCGTCAAATGAGGTGAGCTCATCATTGAAGTTAGTTTAGTCGAAAGCGAAGGGACCTTGACGGACTTCACATTCGCATCATCTGGACCTTCACCTGGGTGAACTAAAGTTGGACTAGATGCTGTTTCCTGCGTGCCCTCCCTGTCTAGAAATTTCACCGAGTGCACGATTCTGTCCGCCTTGGTTGTGATTGAACTCAGAATACTTCTCGTCGTCTTGACGGCATCAGATAAAAGCGTAGGCGATGTTTCCTCTTCTAATTCATCCATCTCGGCAAGAGCATCGCGCACCACGGCGATATCGTCAGAATCAGCACTTTTAAATCGCTTCAACTCTTCTGAATCAATTTCCGCGCTCTGATTTGCGCCCTGCATGAGGAGCTGTTCAATCACGGACGACGGTTGGTGCACAGCGCGCCAAAGATTGGTATCACCTCGCGTCGTTAAGTACAGCGTGCGCAAGACAACGAAAGTTGCCGTGTGTTGCGTCAGCAACCACGTCGTGTACCAAATAACGACCCACAGTACCACGCAGTGCAACCAAAATATATCCAGTCCGGGCTCTAAATTCGCCACCGTGGTCAACAATAACCCGCTCAACGCTGACGCCTCGGTCGAGTTTGTCCCCAGCAAGTACTCCTCATGCTGCCTTTGCAAATCTGTTCCGTGTATGTGAATTGGAAGCAACACCGTCAGGGACAAAATTGTCAACGGTAGAAACAGCTGCAGTCCAAACTGACATACGCGCAAAAACGCAAACGCGTCTAAACCAGCCGTCGCAATCAGCGTCTTATCGTCCACGTTTAACACGTGTGGGATCCATCCAAAATAATACGACATCGTTCGCCGCACACATCCCACTTTCTTCGTCGCATCGTGATAAGTGCGCATAAATGGCGGCGGAGGCGCGGTGAGGTTCCGCAGCCGCAGGCGTCCGAAATAAATAGGCATCACGTGCCGACCGCCACCAAACAGCAGCAACCCGGCGATGGCAATACCGAAATAGATTGATAAACTGTGCGTCACACGAAGCACACGTCAGTCGAGCTCGACGCACAACCGCGCGCTATAAACCGTCGACTACATGCGTGGGAAACCAAACGACCACTTCTCAAGCTCGCCGCGCGCACGCGCCGCGTCGCGCGCGCCGCGTCGAGTCGCGAATCGCGTCACGCACGTACCCTACATATATATCTCTATCCGTCGTCGCGAATCGCACGCACGCTGCGCCCGTACACGACGTAGACGACGACGACGACATCGCGAGCTACGCGACCGAGTGCGCTGGCACGCAGTCAGCGACCGGCCGACAGACGACTGACGATGACGATGACGTCGATGCGCGCGTCGACGGGCGATGACGAAAGTCGACACAAGCGCAATGAATGCGTCGCGCGCGACGCGGGCGCCGAGCGTGTCGCCCGCTGCGCGCAAAAGTGTGAGGCTTGCGCGTCGGTGGCGCTGAGCTGTCAAAATGTCTGACGCGGTCCGTGGCTAAAACTTTTCAATTCTTTTACAACGTGTTTCAAACTAAGCCTCGGTTAGACTGAGGCGTGGAGCGATGTTCATCGCTTGAAGTTCTTGGAATAGTAATTTGCACGCGTACGGAAGCTTTAACGTAGCGACTTCGGCTTCGGTCTTGCAGAGCGTACACGCGTTTTTCCCGGTGATGTGATGTTGGAATCCGAGCAAACCGCACTTTGTGCAGACTTGTGCTTCGAATTGATCCGAGCTAATCATCAAACGTTCGAGGATTAACTGAGATGCACCATAAGAGATCAGACAGTCGCGTTCCATTTCCCCGAGACGTAAACCACCGTCGCGTGCGCGGCCTTCGGTCGGTTGGCGCGTGAGCACGACTCGAGGACCGCGAGCGCGAGCGTGCATTTTATCCTGTACCATGTGCTTGAGCTTTTGGTAGTACACTGGACCCATAAATATGTTCACTTCCATCGCTTCCCCAGTCACGCCGCAGTGCAACATATCTTTGCCTTTGTATGAATATCCAGCAGCGACCAAAGTTTCCTGAATGGATTCGACGGTGTCGCCGCCAAACGCTGTACCGTCGTGAAACCGTCCGCTTTCTAAACCCGCCTTGCCACCCAAGAGCTCAATCATTTTACCCACAGTCATACGCGACGGAAATCCGTGCGGGTTCATGATGAGATCTGGCGTGATGCCGCGTTCGCTAAACGGAAAGTCTTCTTGATCCAAGATGATACCGCAAACGCCCTTTTGACCGTGCCGCGACGAAAACTTGTCGCCAACCTCTGGGCGGCGAGTTTGTCGAACCAAAGTCTTGATATTGAACTGGCCTTCATCGGTCATCGTAAGAAGAACTTTGTCCACGATCGCAGTTTCACCCGCCGGACCTTTATATGACAGTGGATTATCTCGGTACATACCGTCTGGCATCGCGTGCGGATTGGCCATCGGGTCACGGGTATTAATCGGCGTCTGCTTGTTGACATAAATGTCACCCGGTTTGATGCGTCCGCCGACTGCAGCAATACCATCATCGTCTAAAAGATGCATACGACCAGTTTGATTGGCACGATCGGACTCACCCGGTCCGACAATTCTATCCATCGTTCTGTTGCTATATTTTTTCACCTGCGCGGCGTACTTACGTAGCACCGTGCACCGACCGAAACCTCGATCGAGTGAGGCGCGGTTCATGACGATTGCATCTTCGATATCGTATCCGCTATAAGACATCACAGCAACAGTCGCATTCTGCCCAGCTCCAAGCCTATCGTATCCAATGAGTTCAATAGTCTTTGTCTTGACAATCGGCTTTTGTGGGTACACCAACAAGTACATCAATGTATCCATGCGATTCAATTGGTTGAACGCGATGTTGCCCATCGCTTGTTTACCCATCGCGCACTGATAGGTGTTTCTTGGAGACTGGTTGTGATGAGGATAAGGAATGATACCCGCACACACGCCGAGCAACGTAAATGGTTCAATTTCCAAGTGCGTCGTCTCGTCATTCACCTCGTCTTCGTACAATGCAATGTACGAGTTGTTCTCCTCATTCACATCCAAGTACTCTACCAAGCCCTCGCGTAAAAAATCATTAAATGTGCGATGTCCATCCTTGAGCTCGTCAAGATGTTCTTGAGTAAGCAAAGGCTCGCCGCGCTCAATAATTATGAGCGGACGGCACACTCGCCCGCCGTCGGATGAAATGTACACGCATCCATCGGCGGTGTACACAGAAACGAACTCACCAATGCGTCCAGCGCGGCGAAGTTTTCTGAAAGAATGCGCGAATGCTTCGGGTTGCGCGTGCACACCGAGCAAAGAACCGTTCATGAGTACGTGCGCGCCTCGAGGAGAATGCATTTCACCACCGGCGAGCCACGTCAAGGGCTCGACGCCCAAGGCGTGAACGAGCCTTCGCAACGGTTCTTCTTCATCATCCGTAGTGACGTGTGTCATGAGCGCGAGATTTTTCACCAACCCACATGACTCCCCTTCTGGAGTGTCGCTCGGGCAAAGACAGCCCCATTGAGACGGTTGCAGCGCCCGCGGACCGGATACTTTACGCGTCTTCTCAAATTGAGACGTGATACGTGTCATCATACCGAGGGCGCTGATAAAACTCAAACGACTGAGAACTTGCGTGACGCCCTTACGCTCCATTCTAAAACGTTTCACAGTCCAGTTTCCGCTTGAGATTGCGTGCTCTAAACCATTGCTTAATGTATCTTGTCGAATGCACTTGAGAATGTCAAACTGCGTCGCACGATTCGCCTTGGATAACACCGCGTCGGCTTGGCGCTTTAAATCTGCGTTGAGACGTTTGAAACAATCTTCAAACAACAGAGCTATGAGTTGACCCGCAAGCTCAAGACGTTTGTTACCATAGTAGTCCTTGTCGTCAATTTGAGTGGGATCGATAATAGCGTTGAGAATGCGACGAATCATAATGGAAACGTACGCGCACTTTTGTCTAAAATCATACGCCACCACGGGTACATGCGCAAGAACCACGCCAGCCAGAATATCACGCGCTTCGTCTACGCGTGATCGGCGAAAGTCTTTCACCCCTGGCCGCGCGGTGTGCATCTTTACAACGCGTACCTTGGCGCCGCAGTACTCCAAAGCCTGATGCGTAGTAAAAATTCCACACGCTTGACACTCTTGCAACGTAGGCCCCATCAACGACGCATACGCTGGATCGCTTCCGATCATTTGTATGGCCTCTTGATCGCTTTCCAAGCCCATAGCCTTGAGAACAATCATGATTGGAATATCATCCGCAAATGTGTTGTGTCTCAAGTACAACTTGCCATGCTTCACCACGAGGTTCGTTTTACTCTTTCTCTCGTGCGTGGAAGAGGTCACCGAAGCGCCTATCTCACCTTTGTTGTCCACATCTATGATAATTCTATTTTTACTCAATTGTTCCTGGATCAAAATCACCTTCTCGACACCCTTGACGACAAAGTATCCACCAGGGTCGAGCGGACATTCGCCCAAGCGCGCCAATTCATCCTCACTCTTCCCGGTCAAAACACACCTTGATGACCGCAACATCAACGGAATACGCCCAATCACAACCCCACCTACGCCGTTCTTTGACGTTCGCGTCACAATCTCCTTCCCTCGCGTGTACTCCACATCCACCGTAATCGGAGCCGCGTACGTCATGTCTCTCAACCGGCACTGCTGCGGCGTTATTTCCTCCACAACATAATCCTCCTCCACGCTCGGCTTACCGACGTGTATATTCGTATACTTCAAATAAAACGTCGGATCACTATCACACGTCACGCGCTCATTCGCCTTGGCGTGTATAATCTTTTTTATCTCCTCGTTGATGAGGTAGTTGAACGAGTCAATGTGTTGCCGAACCAATCCTCTAACCTTCAAAAACGCCGGTAAGAGCTCGAATTTATCCTCCAACGTCTTCACTGGATGGGTGATTTTCGCAGGATCACGCGTGAGACACGCCATGGCGTCATCGCTCTCGCGATTCCGTGACGACGGCGCGCGCGCGGGCGCGGGATCCGTCGCGGGTTTCCCCATGGCGGCTCTCGAGCGCGCTGCACCCTCGTCGCGATCGCTCGACGGCGGCGGCGGCGGCAGCGGCACCGATACCGACGGTGGAGCAGGCGTCGAAAACGCGCGCGAACGAACGGACGGACGGACGGCGCGGACGACGTCGATGCCGACGACGTCGCGCGCAGAACTGCCGCGGGACGCTCACTTTTTGTGGCGGCGACGCAAAGTCTACACGATGACGGATTTTGTTTATCTATATTGCACGCGGACGCGTTCGGTTGGCTGGGCTACGGCGCGGCGTCGCCCGGCGGCGCCTCGGCGGTGGCTGCGAGCACGCGCGCGGCGCGAGATACATTTGGAAGCGCGCGGGTGGGGTGCGCGTTTGGAGATTGCTCGCGCGACGGCGCGGGTCCGAGACGATTTATCGCGTCGCGGAGTTGGTCGGGAGGGAGTTTCGGCGGCGCGGGCGCGCCGAGGAATTCTTCGCGCGTCAAGCCGTCGTCTCCGCTGGCGCCAATCATGGCGTGGTTTGTGTCTTTTTCGGTGGCAAATCCCGAGCCTGGATCTAGGCATTCGTCTGCGGTGGCGCCGAATTGATGTGAGTCGGCGCCGCCAGGGAGTAAGCCTTGCGTGCCTTTGCCTTTGAGCGCCTTGACTTCATCCCAGGAAAGCTGTGGAGTTTTGTACGTGAGTAAATACTCCCCTCCTTCGCGTTTGTAAACATCTAGGAACTCTTCGGTTTGGCCTTTGATGGCACGCGGGTATTGGAGGAGTAAATCCAATTCGCCCGCGTCAAGCGACAACAACTTGTCCATCACCGGCTGCGGGAGTTCAGGAAAATGTTCGTAGATGCGCTCTTTCATCATTTCATAAAAGTAGTAGTACTTTGGCCTCGGGCGAATGTACTCTGGGGCATTTTGCCATTTGTCCTTATCGAGATACTCCAACGCCGCGCTCGCGCCTTTCGTAAGCGCTTCACGAATGGCGTCGGATACTTTTTCGGCCAGTCGATGATACTCTGCGGCGTACACATCATTCGACTCACCGAGCTCCAGAGCTTTCTTCGTCCATAACGCCGCAGCGACGTGTGCGTCGACAATGAGGTTATCGAATACACCATTCCTTTTGCTTATGGACGCAACTTCGACTCGCGTTACGTTGTTGAGAATGAGCTCGCGCTCGATGGATTGCGCATAGCCGAAATACGCGCGCGCCCAATCAGGGTAGTAAGCCAACGCAACTTGATAATCTTTCACCGCCTGGGCGTGATTTCCAATGTGCGCATATACACACGCGCGGATACCACTCAAAAATCCGCGGCGCATGTTGCTCAGTGCTTTGGGATTTGTCTTTGCGGCCAAGTACACATCGATGAATTCGTGACGCCAATCAGCTTCGTGCCCCACAACACAATCAAGCAGCGTTTGCGCCATGGCGTTCCGGCTCACGCGTAATGTCTCTGGTTTCACTGGTTTCAACCACTTACCATCGCGTGGAGAAACCTTGTTTGGCATTTCACCATCAGAAATCGCGTCGGCGTACGCGTCACAGATATACGACATCCTCACCGACTTCACGCACTCCACCAACCGCTCGCGCACCGCTTCATCCCCAGGCGCGATCACCAGCGCCTTGTTAAACGTATCAATCGCACTTTCAGTCTCCATCAACCCCATGCGCGCACATCCGACGCGATATAGCGCCTTGGCCATCGCTCGAGAGCGCCGCATCGCGTTCGCCGTCGTCGGCCAACACCGCACCATCTCAATCGCTCCTAGCCCATCGCGCAGCGCCGCATCGTAATCTCCTAATTTCAACGACATCAGTGATCGATTCGTCAGCGTAAACGCCAAATCATCATCCATTATCGCGAACCGCTCGTCGGCGATGCACAGAGAATAGTTGCAATACGCGCGCATGTAGTCTCCAGCCTTGGCCAGCGCAGCGGCTTCGCCTTTGAGCGCCGCGTACTCGCCCGCGCACGAGATGCGCCGTTGTGGAATATTTTTCTTTAACGTTTCCGCGCGCGGCGCGGTGGCGGACACCATCACGCGGGCGGGCGCGCGTCGATGAATGGTGTCGAGCTACGAAAAAACGCTCGCCCGAAACGCTCCCGCAGATGCTGCCTCACGGCGGTGACGCCGCAGATGACGCGCGCGCCGCTCGCACAGACGCGGGCGCGCGCGTAAACGTCGCAGCGGGTGTTTTCGATCCGTGCATGCGTGAGTGCGCGTTCGTCGACGACGGTAACGATGGAAAACGCTGGTCTGGAGCTGCATTTCAAGCGCTCGTGGCGACGTGCGCGGAACAATTTTTAGCGCACGCCACCGGGCGCGAGGGAGAACATGTCGTCATCGCGAGTGTCATACGACCGAGCGTGATCGGTTTCGCGTGTTGGTTGGCGACGAACGCGATCGGGGCGGTTGCGGCGCCGTTGAGCTCGCGCTGGGGCGCGACGGAGACGGTGGACGCGGCGCGACGCGTCGGCGCCGTGCTCGTGGTGTGCGATGATGATGGGATCGAGAGCGCGCGCGACGCCGTTGGGTTTGGAATTCGAGTCATACGCGCCGAAGAGCTCATCGCGGCGACGGAAGGTGTGGATGTGCATGACGAAGCGTTTGCGCGTTTGGCTCAAACGGTTGAGCGCACAACACGGCGCGTAGGTGGCGAAGACGTATGCTTGTATTGTCATACGAGTGGTACCACAACAGGAGTGGCTAAAGCGGCGATGTTGACGCACGCAGGAATTTGCGCGGCGTCGGCGGCGAAACTTCAATGCGTCGGATACGACACGAACGACATATTTTTGCACTTTGCGCCGATGTTTCACATCGGCGGGATGTCGAGCGCGCACGCGGCGTTCGTCGCGGGTGCGAATCATATATTCATGAAAGAGTTCGACGCAGAACGAGTGCTTGAGGTCATCTCGCGCGAACGCGTGACGGCATTTATAGCTGTGCCGACGATGATAACGATGTTGTTACGAGCTGTACCGCGCGCATCGAGTTCATCGTATCCATCGGTGAAGAAAATTCTCATCGGTGGTGGTCGCCTCGTCGATTCTTTGAACGATGTGCGCGAAATCTTTCCCAGTGCAGTCGTCACTATGGCGTACGGCATGTCTGAGACGTCATCATCGGTGACATTTATGCGCGCAGACGATGCGCGACTGGTTGAGGATGCTACGTTTGCCGGCGAACCCGCGCCTGGAGTAGAAATCAAAACGGATGCCTCCGGACAGCTCCTCGTGCGCGGGCCCCAAGTCATGCGTGGTTACGTAGACATCGATCGCACGTCCACATTTGACGACGATGGGTGGTTCCCGACCGGAGACTTGGGAAAAGTCGTCATCGACGCCAGCGGCGCGCGTCGATGTTGGCTCGTCGGCCGTCTCAAGGAAATGATTAAATCGGGTGGAGAAAACGTTGCCCCGCAAGAAGTCGAGAGTGTGTTATGCGCACATGACAATGTCGCGCATGCAGTCGTTATTGGTGTGCCACACGCGCTGTGGGGCGAGGCCGTCGCTGCGGTGGTGCGCTTGAAAGCGCCGCACGACGACGCCATCCGAGCGCTCAAGGCGCATTGCGCGGAGTCTCTAGCGCGGTTCAAGGTTCCCAAAACTTTCGTATTCATCACGGATGATATCCCCAAAAACGCTAGTGGCAAAGTGTCGCGCGCACGCGTGCGTGAAACGTATATGGGTGCCATCTTGAGGCAAGTCATCGATGACGACGCGACATAGCGCAATAGTAGTAGCACCTAGGTAGATATCGTAGACGTCGCTCGCGCGCGGCAAAGTGTAACAACAATATTGGCAATTTATCGAAAACTAGAATTACAATGCACCTTGCCAAAGTGCGAATGGAACTTAAAGTGTGTGTTTTGTTTTGAGACGATCAGCATCGTTGTGAGATGCGCCCGCGCCTCCGTGCGCGCGATCGCGTACGTTTCATCCTCGCGTGTCAAAAGACACGAGGCGCGGAAGAAACGCGAGAGACTCTTCTAGAAGACACATCGTGTACGAAACCAATCAAGACACGATGTGCAAGTGATGTGTGTGAAAGCGTGTATCAAGTTCTATCAACTGACTTAAAGTCGAAGCTCGTTCGGCACGGGCAAGGTTGCAATCTTCATAAACTTTTCCCCACTGTACTTTTTAAACACGGCGGTGAGCGACGCCGTCGGCGCCTTGCGCATGAGTTCTGCCATGTCGCACGCACATGGGTACACTTGCGCCTCGGAAACTCGCGTGTGCGCCTCCATGACGTGATTCCACGTCCCCGTGCGCAACGCACGCATGGCAATGTATACCCCAGCCGCGGCTAACATTGACCCAGAGTACTGCAACATGTTGTAGTCGGGCAACGCGCACTCGACGGCGTACGACGCGTACAGCTGAAACTTGCGGTCGCCACCGGCAGCCTTAAAGTATCGATTTATGAACTGAAACGGAGTTGGAACGGTGAGATGAAAACCAAGCGTATTCAGCATCGTCTTCTCCATATCCAGAATTTGCTCGCGCGTGTACGCCTTGTCGCTGATGTACACAAAATCGCGCACTTCGGGCGCCCAAATTTCTTCATACTTGCTCGCCACGAGCATTGCGGTGACGCCAACGAGTTGTAGGTTTTTACGAGTCACAGACTTCAACTCGAGGAAACGATCAATCAAATTGGTCGTCAAGAACAGCGTCTCAGGCATGAGCTTAAACTTCAAATGAACTTCCACCAGCCAGTCGATGAGAATCGCGCGCATCTTGCTGTTGATGTCGCCTTGGATGATCATGTACTTTTCAGACACTTGCGTGTTGGGCTACGATCGAGCACACATTCGACGACGACAGAAACGCACAGTCAGTACACATTCTCAAACCACGTACACAATCGCATTCGGCGCGCACGACGAAACACACAATCTCAACGCGACGCGACGCCGCGCGCCGTAGAGCCGTTGACGCGCGCATACGCACCTCGACTCTGTACCAATAGTCATAAATGTCATTCACGTATTCCGTCACCGCTAACGGGTTGTCGTGATCATAAAGATCGATATCCGGTAACGCATCGGTCATTTCATCCCCAGCCACCGATCGTTCGAGGTAGGATGAATAAGATTCGCGCATATCCACGTCGCCACCCGCCGTCGTCATCGATCCGCCCGCGGCGCTCGCGCGCGGCTTGCCGTGCGACGTGCGCTGAGAAGTCCGACCCCATCGCGCGGCGTTCTGCGTTGCCGGCTCGACGTGTTGACTATATCACGCGCAGCGTATGAAAAACACCACAGTCAGTACTTGAACACACAAAAGACGGCTCAAACACACGAAAAGACACCTTCATCGACGCGAAATCCCGCGCGCGTTTTGCGCGTTTTGCGCGAGCGCTCAAAACACACCTCGCCTTCCCTGCACGCGTCTGCCGCACGCCCTGCGCCCCAGTTAACACATTCCCGATATTGCTCAACGCCGCACGGTTCCCCGCAGGCGCTAATCCTTGTGATCGTAAACCTAAACGTACGCAAAAACAAAACCAATCATCAGTCCATCGTCTCTCTCGCGCGCGCGTCGCACGTCGCGACACAATCATCACCCAACTCTATCACATCGCACCACTCACCTGGCTTACCACCCACCGCACCATCACGCGCATACGTCTCATTTTCATTCATCGCGCTCGGCCCCTCGCGTACGATCGCCCGTCGCGCGCACACGTCGCCTATATACCCATCGACGTTCAACGATTGTCAGTCTCGCAAGTTCCCCCCATCGCATCGCTCTCGCGTCGTGTCTTCCCTCCACCGCGCGCGTCGCCGTCACACACGTACGTCGCCGATCAACGCACACACACACTACACACACGCGCGCGCACAACCGTCGTCGGTGCTCGTCGTCGTCGTCGTGCGTGCGGGTATGTCGTCGCCGCGCGCGAACGACCGGGAAGCGGAAGCGACGTTTTTTGGTTCCCCTGACGTGATTTCACCAATCAGGACCCCAGAACATGGGGTCTCAGGGTATACACGTTTTGGGATTTATGTCTTGGGGGATTTATGTGCGTATGTATATAGGGTGATGTGGTATGTGAGTAGTGTGAATGGTGGTATGTGTGTATAGTATGGCATGTGTAGAGGCTGTCTATGGGGATGGCGCTGGCTGCGACGCGTGGCGTCGGCGTCGGCGCGCTCGGGCGGCTCAGGCGCCGATGGATTCGAGGGCGACGCGCGCGGTGAGGCGCGCGATGGCGTCGCGAGCGAGGGCGAGGCGCATGACGTCGATGGTGGCGACGTCGCGCGCGGGATCGCGGGAGGTGGCGAGGGCGTCGAGGGCGCGGGAGGAGTCGGCGATGCCGAGCGTCGAGGCGCCGTGCGCTCGGGCGGCGAGGAGACGCACGGCGTCGGGGGAGAATAGCTCGCATGCGTCGAAAGAACTTTCGAAGAGCGGTGCGGCATCGATGATGAGCGCGGGCCAGAGCTCGGGAGGGGAGGCGCGAGGCGCAAGCGCGGCGACGAGGGCGTCGGCGGCGATTTTAGCCTCGCGCGCGCCCGCCGCGGCGTCTTCGCGTAACGCACGTATAGCGTTGACGAATGTCGCGCGTGCGCGATAGAAATCAACGCACGTATCTGTGAGTGCGGCGACGCCGTCATCGTCGGCGGCGTCGTTCCCGCCATCTCCCGCGCGCGCCAAGACGTCGCCGTTTTTCGCCATGAAAGCGTCGACGCGCACGAGCGCCGCGCTCGGATCACCATGATCGCTCTCTGCGACGCGTGCGACGCCCCGCGCTAACATATCACTCCCGTGCAAGTCCCCGCATTCGCGAAGCCAGTCAAAGGCGAGGGCGACGTAGCCATTCGCGCGCGCGCGTTCGCTCGCCATGCGCGCAATGCGAGCACTGGTGCTCGGAAGATTGAGTTCCACCGCCCGCGCGTACGCCTCCCGCGCGTGAGCGTCGTCTTCAGTCTCATCGACGTCTTCTTCAACTGCCATGCGCATGAGGGCTTGCGAAATCATCTCGGAACCGCGTTGTGGGCTACACGCGGCGAGCACACTCACGGCTAAATGTCTCGTTCTCTTTGACGTCGACAGCGCGGAGCAATACTCGAGCATGTACAGCTCACTTTGGCTCGCCCCAGACGCCGTTGGTCGTCGCAATACATCAGCTTGCGCCCCACCCGAGCGCGAGAGCATGGCTGTCGAGTAGGCCATAAACCAAGCATCTAAATGTCGCGAACACACAGAGACAACGCCTTGGGCATCGCCCGCCATCACCGCGAGTAATAAGGAATCGAGCGCATCGCTCATCAGTGGTCCCTTCGTGCGTTTTGACGCTTGCGCTAAACTTTCATGTTCGCCGTGAATCTTCAACGTCGGATAGCGATGCTGCAACTGCGCCAACATGAGTTCGATCCAGTTTCCAGTGCGCGCCGTGATGACGCGTTCGTCACCCGAGAGCACAAGGAGCACCGCTCGAACGCCATCAGCAGTCGGTCCCCAGCAACTGTTAAATAATCCACCCTCGGCGAGAACAGACTTCACCTGCATCAACCATGCGTTGCGAAAACTCGTGAATTGCGGCACACTCGCGGCGCCACCGTCGTCGCCTCCGAGTCGCGGAAGCGTTTGCAACAACGCCACCGCCGCTTCCATTAATTCCACCTGCGGTTGCACGCTCGTCTTTCTCAGACGCCACTCCGCCCATGAACTGTGCATATTAATCAAGTCAATCGCCGCATCGATCCAGCCAATGGCAACCATGGTGGCGATCATGTCCCAATATCCAAGTTCCTCCTCTGGCCGAGCGCTCTGGTTAAACGCATCCAACAGAACGCGCAACCTCGCACTCGCACTATCTTTCCCGAGCGCCAAATTCGCCGCATTCTTGCGATACCACGACACTATTTCATCCGTACCCACGCCTAACCCACCACCTTTGGTGACAAAATACCCTTCTAAAAGTTCCCAAACCGCGCAAGACAACGCCACGCCCGCGTCACCGGCGCTCGACTCTGATATTTCATCCAACGCCTCCGTCACCGCGCGCGAAAACGCATGAAGCGTGGCGAATTCATCTTCAACGTACGTCCCTCGAGACATGCTCGCGTTCTGTGTGCGTACGTGCGGTAAAACACGCCGTCAGTCAGTCGTCTTCGCCGACGCGCGACAGACGTTCCCCCGCCATCAAACATGTAAACACCTCTCGTTCGCGCCACGTTCGACGTACCTCTGTCGCGCGAAGCGTGAGCAACGCGTGCGCGGTGCGCTCAGCCACGCGTGCGCGCGCATCGCTCAACGCGCTCCAGCGCACGACGGTGGGCGCGTCGCTCGCGCCCGCGGCGTCGGCGTTGCGCACCAACAGCTCGTGGCCGACGCCAAACTCGACGACGACGTCGGCGCGGGCGTGGCACGGCGGCAGGGCATCGACCATGGCGTGCGCGACGATGGTGATGTGCGCGACGACGACGACAACGACGACGACGGGGAGGTGTCGCGCGCGTGAGTGACGTCGAGCGAGCCGCGGGCGATGGTGAGCTTCAAGCGCGTCGCGCGTATGAACGGACGCCAGGCGCCATCGGCATCGACCGCGACGCACCACGCGAGCGACGCACGAGACACACGAATCACAATAAACCTAAATCGTGTAACGTTACGCATTACAACATTGCAAACAAAACAACCACTTTGAAAATCTACGCCTTGACGCCGATTTTAGCCGCGATGAGCGCGAGCAAAATCACAAACAACGGTAATAAAATCGCACCAATGCTCGACATCCCACCCGTGGTCATCGTATTCTTGCCCTTACTTTTACCCGTGTCACCATTCGCGCTCGCACCACCGGCGTAGGTGCCGATTTCGTACTTTTTCAGCTGTTCGCGCGCCGCCGGAGAGTGTCCGACGTCTTCAAAGTCATCCGTCCCATCTTTCCCCGCGGCGTTCAACATGATCTCCCCACCGCCCGGGTGGTCATCCATAAACTCCGTGACGTCGTACACCTTACCATCAATCACGAGCCATAAATCATCGTACGTCACGTGCTGCTCGACCTCGGCGAGCGTGATTGAACGCGGCGCCATGTGTTTTGAGTCGTCTCCAACCTGGATAGACTTGACGCAAGATGCGAATGCGCGCCGTTGACGGGTCACGCGCGCGCGGCGCCGATGCGTGCGCGGGATTGACGAATTGGTACGGGCGTCCACCGCACGTCACGCGCGTGAGGGTGACGAATGGGCACGAACGCGTGAGGTGCGTCGGGCAATGACGACCTCGAGCGCGCTAGGGCGGGACAGCGCCTGATACGGCCGCCGCGCGTTTAATGTCAATGCTGCGACGCGCCGATGACGGCGATGCGCGCGGCGTGCGTGCTAGTAATAATGTGTATGTATTATAGTCGTCGTGCTAGTCGGAGGGGTGTCGTGCGCGCCTGCGTTCGCGAAGTCTCGCGCGAGCCGTTCGCGCCAAGCCTCTCGCGCCGCCTAAACACTTCCTCCCGGCGACGTGTGCAGCGAGCGCCGTCAACGCGCTCGCCGCCGCGACGTAGGCTGGGGAGAACACAAAGCTCATGGCTACGCCTAGACGAGTGCGTTTGCGACAGCGCGCGCAGTGTGCGTCGAAAATATTTGAGCGCGAAGACGCTCGGGACGTGGACGCGACTTCATCCTTTGTGCACCGGCAACGGTTGAGTGGTTCGCGGTAGGCGAAAATGAGCGTCGTGAGCGAGCCTATGGCACCCATCGCGGCGGCAGAGGTGACGGCGACGCGTCGAGGGACACCTGAATTGAAGACGAACACGACGAACGGTTAATGTTGATGCGTGAGTCACTCAAACGAAAAAGACACGAAACGAGAAACGACGCGACGCGACGCGTGACGATGGCGGCGGCGCAGGCGGCGGCGAGGACGTGATACATGTGACATCGTGCACCGTGCGTACCTGCGATGGCGGCGCCACAGACCACGGCAGCCGCAGCCATGGTGCGCGTAAAGTTGTGGAGCGTAAAACTGTTGTGGTTACTCGTGACATTGGAGTCGTTTTATTACAATGCAAAGCCAAAAATGGTACAAACCTATGCTTTTAGTCGTCTTTACGGAACACTAGAACCATGTTGTGCGCGTCTTCGTCGTCGAGCGCCATGGTGGTGGACATGTCCCCGAATGTGCCGACGTGCGCGAGAGACGCCGCTCGCGCCAGCGCCTTGAATTCCGGCGCCGTGTAAATTTTACACGGCACCACTTCCTCGACAGTTTTCAACACCTTCGGTTTTGTGTTTTCGTTGCCATCGAGCTCGATTAAGTTGAAAGACACCGTTCGTTCGTAGACTTGGGTTTCGATGTCGAACTCGTCGCCGTCTCGGCCCCATTCAACGAGCACCTTTACGCCTCGCTCTTCGTCCACGCGGTCCCACGCGTCGCCAACACCTTCGGACAAATCACCACTAAACAAATCCCAAGGATGCTCCAACTCGACGACGAACAAACCACCTGGCTTGAGGTGCTTCCTCACGCTCGTCATGCACGAAATTGCGTCGTCGTACGTCAATAAATGCGCAACCGTGCCGAGCAGCATGACGACGCAGTCAAATCCGCCTTCGGGCGCCATCATGTGCGGCAGCTCAATGTGCCGCATATCTCCATCCACCACGCGCATACTATTCAGCTTCACCCCGCTCGCTTCAACTGCAGCTCTTTTATCATTCGCATACGCACGCATGGCGGGATTGCGCTCGAGTGCGACGGCTTGAATCCCGCGTCGCGCGCACGCCAACGAATGCCACGCCGGCCCCGCTCCGAGCTCCAACGCGCTCGTCAACCCACCACCGCCGCGCAATCCCCCGTACTCGCGCACGAGCGTCTCTAAGAAATCAATCTCCTTATCAAAATCGCGAAACCCAAACGCGACGTCGTATATTTCCGGTGCGTCGTACACGCTCGCCGCCGCGTCCGCGTCCGCGTCCGCGCCCGACGCCGCCCCGACGTCGCGCGTCCCCCCCCTCGTCCTCCCCACCGCCATCCTCCTCGTCGTCGAACGCGACCGCGACGTCCACGACACCGCCGTCACCACCCCAGTCATCCCCCGCGCGCCGCGCATCGCCCCGCACGCGCGCCGCGCGCATCGCCAACCACCCTTGGCGCCCTTTGCGCATCCTCGCCCCAGCGCGCGGTGGTGCGGCTTCAGCATCGACACCGCGCCGAGCGACGACGCGCCGAGCGCCGACGCGAGCGCGCGGGCGAACATTGCGCGCGTGCGCGGCGACGACGAATGCGGCGGCGGCGACGACGACGACGCGCGCGAGAGAGAGAGGGTGCGACGCATGCGCTCAAATGTTTACATTGGTGGCGTGATACGAACCGCCGCCGCCACCCATGCGTCGTCGTCGTTCGCGGCGTCACATCGCGCCGACGCGCGGAC